>Ga0247722_10002119_pt1 | contig 10444 bp, 14 predicted proteins | sample MSEWelMarce3H_FC_FD_189094 | JGI IMG/M metagenome (GOLD analysis project Ga0247722, IMG submission 189094) | Subsurface sediment microbial communities from gas well in West Virginia, United States - MSEEL Well Study Marcellus 3H_FC | ecosystem: Environmental > Terrestrial > Deep subsurface >...
CTGAGGTTTAATTTTGTTGGACTTTCTTCGGTGAGTAACGTACAACATTTTCAAGGGCTTTGTGGGTATCAGGACCCATCGAGCCGGTGAAGTACTGCTGTATGTAGAGTGCAGCCAAGTCGGTTATAGTTTTTCTGTTGGCATGTCGCATCTCGTAGTTGATTAAGGCTTCGAAAATGGTCTCAGCGCTTGAGAAGGTAAACAGTTGGTAGATGTTGCTGTTGATCTCGGCCATTCTCTTGTCAATGGTTTGGTAATCACCAAAAATAGACGACAACAAGGCTTCCTTCCGCTCGGGATGAGGATACTGCACGAATGATACTTGATGCTTCGTCATTTCCTGAACCCATGTTGTACCGGAAAGGGAAGCCTGTGATTTCTTCTTACCCATTTGTTGTTCTTTGGTTTTTGACACGCCCCGCGCCTGACGAAAATGTAACAAAAAGAGGGACGCGCGGGCTCAGAAACTAAAAACCACCTCCTGCATGACAACCCCACAAGTAGGTCCGCTTTCCGAGCCAGCGCTCACAGTATTGAAGAACAATCTCTCCTACGACGCCTTTCTTTCATTACAAGCACCTGTTCTAGACATAGGTGTTTTGGATGCCGCCTATGAGAATGAGTTGGCTGCGCTTCATGTCAAGGGGCATTTCTCAGGACAACTTGACCCTGAGACTTTGCCACCAAGACGCAATCATCCTACCAACAACCCTCTCTCTACATTCGAGCGAGCAAGACTCGAGGCTTACGATGGCCGTCAATTCCGAATCAGGGTAGATCACGCCCTCTACCCTGAGTTCTGGCTACACATCAGCGTACCGCACATGTACGAGCTACGCATTGAGGGTGCCAAACTTGACGCGGAGGGAAGAATAACCTCTGATAGCGCGTTATTCTCTCAAGAACTGTCCAGTTCAACTGAGCGACCTAGCGGAAGGGGTATTCGCTCCAACAAGGTCAACGGGGTTCGTGTTCAATCCTACGACGAGGAAAGTCGCGAGGTGGTGATCAGAGCTGAAGACTACCAACGCGATCCTGCCTTCTGGTTGGAAATCAACCTCAACTTGAATCAACTGGAGAAGTGGATAGCCAGTCATGAACAATAAAAATGTTACACTTGGTTTAGTCACTAAGAAATGACAACGGAACCGGTTCGTTTCACCTTGAACAATCCTTGGTTTGATCTTGTGCAGTCTGGTCTGAAAATCTACGAGGGTCGTAGAAGTACTCCCAAAATCAAAGCTTTAGTCGTCGGGGATGAGATTACAATCGCTCATCACACAGAGCAACATCGGCAACCATACACTGTGATTGTGGAGGAGATGCTTGAGTTCTCTAACTTCGAGGTTGCCTTAATCAACTTGCCGATTGAGCAAGTACTACCAATTCCAAATATCACCGTTGCAGAGGGAGTGGAGATCTACAAGAAGTACGTCTCCCTTCCAACACAGGAGCGCGACGGAGTTACCATGCTAAAAATACGAGTAAAGTAACTCGGATGATTTCAAAGTTAACTTAGCCGAACCACCAAAGAAATAGATTTCTTTTAACTTCAATGACTGAAGAGGTCGATTTTACGGAGTATGAACGACTTATCATTAAGGCTCCTTATTCCAAACACAAGTCCATTTGTGAGTGTATCTTGATCAAACTGGACTACGAGTATAACAGAAACAACGATTCATGGCGCAGCAAGGACAACAAAATTTTACTTGCATTTGATTTCTCTGGCCCGTTGACAGTGAACGTCTGGTACTCTTCGGACTCAACTACTCAAATTTGTGACATTGCCAGACCGTTGAAATTTCTTTTGGATTTCATTAATTTGGTGGCCCCCAAGAATGAAGTGAAAGCGGTCGTAAAAGTTCAGGACTGACCCGCGCGCATCTTTATAAAAGGCTGAGCTTTCTAGAAAATTTATTCAAGGTCAAATTGACAACATTCAAACTAGGGCGGTAGAAAAAACCCAATGATGTCGAACACAGTCCCTACTTTAGCATGGAGCGCTCTTGGCGGTGTAGCCACTTTCTACCCGTTACAGCTGGAACATGCCCGCAAACGATTATTTGACAACACTGAATCAGTTGAACATTTGTTTCAAGTGCAGAAAATAGAATCAGGACCAGGCGTCTTCCAGGCAGTAGTTCATGATCGAGAAGGACGCGAGTTCAAGCTTTGGTTGTTCCCAGACGGAAACGGTAGCTACATTGACGACTCCGTAATTTTGAATTCGTTTCCCGGAACAGGTGTGTGGATGAAGGTTTTATGTTGGACAAGCAAGCTGGACACCGCAAGTCTATTCGTTTTCAAAATAATTGGTCCCGCCCTACCGCCTCAGAATTAAGATAAAGTCCGCTTGTCTTGAAGGACTCTGTAATGTTTATTGTCGAGACGCAATAATCTCCTTGCAAGTTTGGATGGTTTGATTGAGTTTTTCAACCGTAGGGTTGCGAGGCCGCTCTTCTTCCTTCAAGTGGCTAATCATGAACAGATACACCTCGAAGTCGAATGTTGCATTGAGACAGTCCTCCAGTAGTTTCAAGTCCAGATTTTCAGCATAAGGGCCAAGTTCAGGCTTGGGTCCGTCGGGTTTGTAGGGCAGCGAAGACGAGTGCAAGTTGTCCAACTGTTCGAAGGAGGTTGCCTCCAACACCCCGTTTTCCGAGGGCCAGAAGGTGTCACAGTTCATTTGAGTATCTTCAGTGAGCACAATGACCCGTTGATTCCCATTGGCAACATATCTGGTGGCATCACCTTCAACGTAGAAGTTGGTAGAGTGCAAGCTATCCCATGCCAGGTTCTTATCGCATACCAATTTGGTACCAGCTGGAACGTTGATCAGCTTCAGCCTGCCCGGCTCTTCCCCTTCCTCGGAGGAGCTGTCAGAATCGACATCCTCTGGATTGGAGGATTTGGATCGTTTGAAAGCATCAGGGATGTAGACTGAATCCCTGACACCGCAAAGCTTCCAACTCAAGTGGACGGGGAGGAAATCTTCAACAAGTTCTGGGCCCCACTGGACTTTGTTTGGCTCATTTCGAAGAACAACTTGAGTGATTTCTTCTGCGCGTTTGCCGAATACCTTGACAACCGGTTGTGCTACCAGAAAGATTGAAATTATCCTGAACGTAGTTTTCTCCAAGTCCAATGGCAATCTTTTTTCCGCAAGCCACCATGGCTCACTTGTTTGCATATCCATGGAGATCTCATGAACTTCCACTTTTCCCGACTCCAAGTCAAGATCGAAGACTCGCATACGTGATGCTCCAACTCCCATTGTTTGTTGTTGTTGTTTTGTTTGAACTGTGGTCCCGAGCGCCCGGACTAATAAAGGAATACCTCTCACCCCGCGCGCATTGAGGGTTAGGATTTTTATTGCGGGCTTCAATCTGCACGGTCTCGCCCACGCACCACGAGGTATTCACCCTCCTGCTCCAGCGACCATTCTAGCCTTCCATCTCCGTATGTATTTTGCATTGCCAGAAACACCAGTTCCGCCTTGTTTCTTCCTTCATGTGTGCTATTGAACCACATGTCATATTCTCGATCGTCGGGGTTGCTCTCGATGTTTCTGCCAAAGTCAAACGCCAAGCATGCAGCGCATGTCTGACAATCGTTGTAATGTTCAGGACTTATCACTCCGTCGCCGCACATTAAACTGTCAATAAATCTGAGGGTATTTCGTTTTTTATTCCTGTTCGGCTTTCTCCTGCTGGACTTTCTTCCACTCGAGGTACTCTGGGTATACTTCCACGAGTCGTTCCGGCGACAAGAGTGGGAATTGTTTCTCGTAAACCCAGTTGCCAAAGTTGTCCCACTCTCGGAATACACGATTCAACTTGGCATCCTCTTCATCGTAGTAAGCCAATAAGAGTAGCAGGTGGACGACCGCTTTTCCGATGTACTTCATGCATGCCATAATAATCACTGTGATCGCGATAACTACCGTTGGTGTGGACGTCCAGTAAGACAGAGCAATCGCAATGTTGAATAGTAAAAGCGTCACAATCCCATAGGCCAGGGGCACTTTGTTGAACCCAGACGCCTTCCGTAGGTCTTCCAAAGTCTTGGCCTTTGAATCTGGAAACAAGATCATTGCGCACTCTTTGACGGTGTTACTTACGAGCTTTTGTTGTTCCAGAGAGCGGATTTTCTTCCGGACGTAACGATCATTGCTCAGAATGATGACAGCTGCCCAAACTAAGCTGGCACCAACGTAAGCTGGGGTTGTGCCTTGTTGGTCCAACAAGCGGATCTGTTGAGCGCAAAGTATGGCCGTTGCTGCTAACCAAACCATCAACATTATCACAACGAACATAGCGAACCCCGTTTGGTCAGCACCATGCGGGATGTAACCCAAGAAGAGGTGAGCCTTGTTGTCCAGTATCCTTTTTGCCTTGTTGGCAAAGTCTTGTGGTGTTCGGAGGATGTTGCTTGATACTTGCATGTTTGTTTCTGTCCGTCCGCTCCCGACGCGCCCCCACTAAAACCCTTTATACCCACGCCCGCTTAAAAAAGTGCGCGCGCCTTTGGGGTTAGGAAATTTTTCGGGCGTAATAGAAATATTTCTCGGTAGACGGACAGTCGGCAAGCCCATCCAACAATATAGTACTAAAAATCATGTTCGTCCCAAATCTCTCAATTCATGCTCATTATCACTCAGAAATATTATAGGAGTGAAAAACACACTCCTTGCATGAAATGGTCCACGCGACAAGGGATTTTTTGGGTCGCGCTCGAATAATTTTTTCGGGCATGTCAGGAGGTCCGTTTATGGGAGGGACATTATAGGAGGATCAGGCATCGATGAATGCTGGGTCGGTGTTGGGTTGACAGTGGATTGGGATGGGGTTGTAGCCATGTGACCGTCTATACAGGAGGACCAGTGTTAAGCTGACACCCATGATGGCTAGGAATCCCAACCAAGGTAGTGCGATGTAGGGGGTGAACATGGACGCGCGCGGTCAAGGGTCGGGGCAGAAAAAATTATTGCGCTCGCACTAGGACAGTTATCCCTAACAACAAATGTCGGAAGCAGAACAACCTTTATATGGAGAAAAGATGAGGGTGGTCAGGAAAAAACCCGGACATGCCTTCGAGCTGTTACACGTGGACAAGGTACACTTTGGAGCTTGGTTGAATGCTCAAGTACCCAAGGAGGAGAGAGTGGTGGAGCATGTACAAGGGTTGCCCCTGGATATTTACTACAACACAAGAAGTCCCGGACAGACCAACGATGACGCCTCAGTTCTGCTGGTCAAACAAAGCAAGACTGGGATAGCCTTGATGCCTCGTGGGCCGGTGGTTTTTGTGGGGTTCGATCAGAGCGGTATCAGTGACAAGGACTTTGAGGAGTTGCAGCAGAGGATAAAATAAAAAATATACCCGGATTGACTATGTATGGATTACATTTTCTCAAGTCATGCAAGCATCATTGTCTGAGACAGCCGGTGTTCAGTTCAGTGTTGATGGGCATTTCATAGGCAGTGGGAGGTGCGTTCTGCACGAAGTCCAGGGCGCTCGGGAGAGATTGTTTGTTTTCGGTATATCAGATGTGATATCCGTGCCCGTGATCAAAATCGCAATCGACGAGGTCAACACAGTGAGCGTGAACATGGCCTCGCCGGATCAATTCTCTGCCATAGCGTTTCGGATGCGCGACAACAAGGTCTACGAGTTTGTGTTCACCGAGGGTAGGATGACTGAGTTGATTGAGTTGTTGCAGCACCGCAAGGTGATTATCCGGCAGGATAGCACGGAGGAGGTGTATGCCTCGATATCCGGAGTAACCGCACTGAGGGATGCCTTTATAGTGGGAAAAGCAGCACCGATCAAGACTGCGTTCAGTAAGATTGAATTGTCCGACCGAGTGGACAACGACGACTACATATCAAAGTTGGACGCGCTGGGTCGCTTGACGGAGGAGAGATTCAAGGAGCTGAGGAAATTGATATCCCGCGACGGTCTAAGTGAAACCGCTATGCCGGTTATGTGGTGCTACTTGCTCGGAGTTCTCAGCGTGGGAAGTACTCGATTGGAACAGTCCAGTCAATTTGAGGTGTGGACCAGGAACCTGCGGCAGGGCTTGAAATTCATCAAGATGTTTTCACCAGAGGAGTTGCTGAACTTCCCCTTGCTGAGAGTTTCACTGCGACAAATCGACATGGATGTGGAGCGCACTGATGTGGACAGCGAGTTCTACAGAGTTGGGAGTGGAAATCGTGAGAAGTTGGCGCGAATCACTAGGGCTGCCCTGAAAACCAACCTACAAGTGGGCTACTGTCAAGGCATGCTGGATTGTGCTTCGGTGTTCCTGCAAGTGACCGATGGCAACGAGGCGATGGCATTCAGCTGCTATAACCAATTCATTCTGCTGCATGGCAATGTGTTTGGTACTGATTTGGGCCCACTGAAGAGTAGAATGGACAAGGTGCTGAGTGTGCTGAAAATTTGCAAGCCAGACTTGGAGAAAGTTCTGCAAAGCACAAAGGGATACCTGATTGCGCACCCATGGATACTGATGTGGCTCAAGCGACAGTTTCCCTATGCAGTGGTTGTGTGTCTGTGGACGATAATACTGAACAAAACCTACGGAAGGGACAGCCTTTTCTACATCATAGCAGCGATATTTATTGCCAAGGCACACTATGTTCTGGTCATCGACAACGTTAGTGATGGCTCAATATACGAGATCTACAGGGATGTTTCCGACATCCCACTCAACGATATTATCACCATTGCTTACAGTTGCAGACGAAAGTATATTTCTGCCATGCGAGCGGCAAGGGAGGGTGTCAAGTAAAAAGAATCTGTCTTTATTGCTGCGGCAGCGCGGGTAGAACAACCTTGGCTAACTTGTCGTGCTCCGCCATGGGGATTTGAACTTCAATGTTATTGAAGTAAGCCCAGACAATGTTCCAGCTTGTACCGTTTCGGCTACGAGCGACCTGTGGGAAATCATGCTCCAACTTCACTCGAAGGGCAGCATAAAGCGGATGCTCAGCCGAGCAATGCAAGCAACAGAACTTTGTGCAATAAAAGGGTTCTCCCTTTTCGATCAAGCAAGCTTGGCACATGTGCAAGTCTTTGGTGCCGCTTTTGGCCGTGCAGGGTAAACTGTACAGAGGATTGCAACTTTTGCAAACCAGGAAGCGGCGCTCTTTCGGACAAGCAGCACAGATGAGGAAGCGATTGGCACATTCTCCGCAGATTGAACACTCCAACTCCGGGTTGTCACTCAATCGTCCAAGCTGCTTTGATGCTTCGTCAAACTGAGGGAGAAATTCCGACGGTACCAGCAATCGGACATCGGCAATAGCATCTTCGAATTTTTCCAGTCTTTTTGATTCTGCCGCTGCGTTTACCTCCTCTATCTTTTTCGAAAGCTTGTCCAGTAGCTCACCGAAAAAGTTCAACTTCCTTCTTAGCACATCCATTGCTTCAGGCTGTCGGGGGGTTTTTTTCTTTCTGACAACCAAACAAAGCGCCCGCTATTCGTCTCTAATTTTAACCCCACGCGCGCTCTACTATATACTACCCCTGGACTGCACTTTGACTACCAGCAACATGAAGGCTATCCTTGCTCTTTCCGCTTTCATCCTCGCAGCTGTACAAGCTCAAGCAGATCCCGCATGCGTAGCCATGTACCCCAACACCAAGTGTCACTCAAGCGCTGCTGTCGATAAGCCCATTATTGTCAGCAACCTTGAGTGTGACGTTTGTTACTCCTCCAGTGTTATTCAGAATATGTTAAGCGAGCAGGACTTCCCGCTTACTGATGCCCATCCCTCCAGCTTCAAGGAGCTAGGAAGCGGGTTCGACTTTACTGTGGACTGTGAAGCCGGTACCGTCAGCGTGTATCGCGCTATCTCCCCCACTACTCCTCGTTGCGCTGGCAATGTCTGGAAGTACGACAACGGAACTTGCATCCGACTTGGCGACTCCTCTCTGCGTGCTAACCCTGGAGTTTGTAACTACACCCTGAAGAGCGGCTTCGAGGATATCCCTCAAACTGGCTCGGATGATATCTGCGGAAACTGGGGCTACACCTGGGAGTCAACCTGTGACGAGTGCTTGGAGCTGTGGCTGTCAACCCCTACTCGGGGCTACAACTACTACATGACCAGTTGTGCCAATGGTACCACAAACATCTACGCCGACTCTGAGTGCACTGAGAAATCCAACACCGACCCCATCCCCATGTCCGACTGCCACTACTACCCCGGAGATTTCACTCAAAGTGCACATTTGCAAGTCCTCCCTGTGTTCTACGAGGACACTCGACTTTGCCGGGCTTGGTACAACTCTTCGGATTGTTCCACTGACCTTGTGTACTTGGATTGCGGCTCTGCATGCGGAGGCTGCTACGAATCTGACACCGAAGTTTTCGGCCAACCAGCCTACGGATCCTACACCAACTGTGACGACTTCTCGACTGTTTTCTACAAGGATCAACTGTGCAGTCCCTACGGCAAGCTCAGCGCCCCAGTTGCTTTCCAAAACTGTGTTGCCTTTGACGGACGCTCGTTCAGGACCGGCACAGTCGCTGAGTACGACTAAGCCACTCAAAAAAACTGCCCTCCTTCTTCATAAATGTTTACTTGCAATCCTTCTGCTCCTTCTTGTACCTCTGCTCTTCGGCTCGGTTTCTTTGATCAATCTTGCTGCATGCTTTTTGTTATGCTTGCATATTTGTACAAATTTGTCAACCTCTTCCACTGTTTGCGGTAGTGCAGTCTCGTCAATGAAACCGAGGTTGTTCTTTCTCAAAGAAGAGAGATCCCTTTCAACAGGACTATTGGACTCTGGCATTATACTAATAGCCGTGCCCGGTTCGCTTGTCAACAATTCCTCCACGAGGGTAACTATGTGTTGTCTCACCTCTTCGCTGTAGTCGTTGTAGGTGATCAGTATGCCCATTGACCTGTCAACCATTTCGTGTAGCAGAAATTATGACACCAGGATCGTTGAAAATAAAAAAAGTTGGAGTCCACAGTGCGACAAGCGAGAGGGGGGACATTTCCCATTTAAACCATCCTCCGCAAAACTTTAGTAATGCGGCCCAACAGAGAACGAAAACCTCCAAAGTTCTATGGAATGGCGGAGAATTTCACTCCAGTTCGTACACGCAAAAAGCAGACACACGTAGCACCAGAGAAACCTCAAGTCGTGGAGCAGCCTGCTCCAGTTGTCTTGGAGAAGGTAGCCGAAGAAAGTTCGTCCGAGCAGAGCGAAGAGCAAGTCTCACGCAGCGATTGTTGGACAAGATTGTGCAAAATACTAAAGTTTTACTAATCCGTGTGTCTGCGATCCGCTTCTTTGCGTGCCTTGAGAAAACTTCCGTACATCCACACCATCACGAAGTTCATGCATCCGACAGAGACGATTGATACCACAATGAAGAATAATCGATTGCCCACCTCGAGTTCGTACTTTTTCTTGACCCCCGTTGTGTACACACTATCCGCTAAGTAGATGTTGTAGGAGCCGCAACGTTCATTGTCAGTCAGTAGCTCAGGGTGAGTGTTGCCGCAGGTATTCATGGATGTCGACCTGGTGTCCTCTGACAGAGCCCACTCCACCAATCGGATCCCCTCGTTCTCGTTTACATACTTGGTGATATCGATGAATTTCCGCTTCAAAAGTTCCAACTGGGGGAAGTACTTAATGTCACCGCTTTCCCCGACAATGTAGAGACTACGACTTCGATTGTCGTAGTCGGAGTTGGTCACAATTTCCACATCCCATTTGCAACCGCGGTAGTAGTTACAAAAGGAATCTGTTTCACCAATCTTGAGGAATCGAATCGAGGAATCACACCCAACTGGCTGGGTGAACAGGCAGTACAGACCGCCGCAGGTAAGGTTCACACACATCTGCTCATCCCTGTGCACCGTAACCTCCATGAAAGAGCTGTTGGGGTCAATTTCGTTGATCGTCTTGAACCCAACGATAACTACCAGAATCGCCCCAGTGATGATCATCATCGTGGCCAGTGCCTCGAATTTCCAGTTGCGAGGGTTATTCATCCACTTGAACACGGATATCCTTTTCAAAAGTTCCAGCGTCTTTGGATGATTCCGAAGGCATGATAGGAAGTTGCCCTTGGTAGAATTCATTGCAGCTTCAAACTGAGCAAACGACGATGTTCTTTTTTATTTTCTTCAAGGTACAACCGGTCTGGAAGGATCTATTCTGGCACAGGCAAACAGTATCACATGCGGAATCAATTCTTTGATCTCCATTGAAAGTCGTGTGGAGTTGTCGGATTTGATATTGCAGACCTTGTGGAACCCATTCTCAGCGACTCCGATCATGCTAGCACAAGGCATTGAGATCGACTTGGTGTCGTCAATGCTGTGAGCACTAACTGTCCCACGCAGATCAGAGCCAATCACAATCGTGCGTCCATGTGCGTTCTCCATGGGTTGATACCCAATAGGGC
>Ga0247722_10002120_pt1 | contig 10442 bp, 4 predicted proteins | sample MSEWelMarce3H_FC_FD_189094 | JGI IMG/M metagenome (GOLD analysis project Ga0247722, IMG submission 189094) | Subsurface sediment microbial communities from gas well in West Virginia, United States - MSEEL Well Study Marcellus 3H_FC | ecosystem: Environmental > Terrestrial > Deep subsurface >...
GGTCCTACTGGTTGGACAGGTCCTACTGGTCAAACAGGTACAACTGGTCCGACAGGTATAACTGGTACAACTGGGCCCGCTGGAACAGGTCCAACAGGCTCAACAGGTACAACAGGTCCAACGGGTTGGACAGGCCCAACAGGCTGGACAGGTCCTACAGGTTCTATGAATACAGGTACTACAGGCTGGACTGGTACAACAGGTGCAACAGGCCCTTTGGGAACGGGTTCTACTGGAGCTACTGGTTTGACAGGTTCAACTGGTATGACAGGGTTTACAGGAGCTACTGGTCCCGTAGGAACCGGTCCAACAGGTTTTACTGGTATCACTGGTATGACTGGTTATACTGGTACAACAGGTCCATTTGGACCACAAGGTCCTGCAGGCCAAACATCCGTTACTACATATAATATCTATACACTTATACCACAAGTATTACCACTTGGTGCTCGTAGAATTGCATGGGGTAGTATTGTTCCTAGTAATACGTATGGTGCTAATTATTTCACATATGATACAAATCTATTTACGTATAAAAACACTGATCAATTTACACTTGGAATTACTGTGAATTACATGATACAATATAATGTATCTGTGGCAGGGTTAACATATGTAGTGGTTATCTCTTCTGATGGATTAAGTTCAGCAAATTATGCATACAGTCAATATGCCGCGTACAATATTACAAATACAGCCACGTTTATTGTACCACCTAATGCATCATTTTATATTGCTGTACAGAATTCTGTGGAAAATGTAATCATTACAAGTGGATCTATTGTTATTTCAAGTATTTCTTCTGGACCACAGGGTCCTACTGGTTGGACTGGTGCAACAGGTGTAACAGGTATAACGGGAATGACTGGTTATACTGGTCCTTTGGGAACAGGTCCTACAGGTATAACTGGTTCTACAGGTGTGACAGGTTCTACAGGTGTGACAGGTACAACAGGTTCTACAGGAACAACTGGAACCACGGGAACCACGGGAACAACAGGTCCAACAGGAACAACAGGTCCAACGGGTTGGACAGGTTCATCAGGTGTGACAGGAACAACAGGTCCAACAGGAACAACAGGTCCAACGGGTTGGACAGGTTCATCAGGTGTAACAGGAACAACAGGTCCAACGGGAACAACAGGTACTACTGGCCCAGTTGGACAAGCTTCTATGCTTACTATGCAACCATTTAATGCACAGACAATTGGTCTAGCAGGAGCTACTGTATTCTGGGGATCTATTATTCAGTCCAATTCTACTAATGGAGGAATTGGTGCATTAACATATAATGCAGGATCATTTATCAATACATCTAGATCAACTCTTGTTCTAGAGGTTCAATATAATCTACAATGGAATCAATTAATTAGTGGATTTACCTATATTACTGCAAATGGCGTGAATTATGGGTATGTTCAATATAATGCACAACTTGCTGCAAATAGTCTCATCGTTCTCCTTACTTCTGGAGCATCATTTTCTATCTATTGCCAGAATTCATCTGATGGAAGTGTACTCAAAACTAATTCTACCATTGTCATTACGAGTTTATCAGCTGGTCCTATTGGACCCACTGGCATGTCTGGATGTACTGGTATGGGTGTAACAGACTCCACTGTTCAAGCACCATTTACAATTGATGCTGTCGTTGTAGGAGCTGGTATTACTACTTTAAAAGTAGCCCCTACCTTTAATGGTGTTACGATACAACAAGCATCATATCGTCTTATCGGCGATAAATTTCGTGTTGGATATCAAATGGGATGGGCAGGTGGTAGTGATGCAGGTGTTGGAGATTATCTTATTAGTTTACCAGCTGGACTAACTTTTAATAGTATTGGATTATATAATACAACATACTCACAATTTAATTTTGGACAATATAATGCACTTTATACTGGTATTATTTTTCCACCTGATTATTCTACTATTGCTACTGCCATTATTCCTGCACTTGGTGGAATTGTTGAGAGTTCAAATTGGTCTACTAGTTCTTTTGTTGTACCCTTCTCTCCTACACAATTTAGACTTGTTATTTATTATGATGGTAAATTAACAACATGGAATAATATTACGTATGGTGTTAATAATGGATTTTTGAGTCTAGAATTTGAGATATGGAGGAGTTAAGAAGCAAAATTAGATAGGGTACAATGCAATACGATATGGTGTATTATTAATTGTTACTAAAAGAGAGGCAGTAGCTGCGGCGGCAGGTGCAGTACTAATATTTGCAGCAGGCGTTATAATATTCATTGGTATTGTTGTAATGTTAAGATTTGTCATGGAAAAAGTAGATCCTATAATGGTAGAGGCGATAGACAGAGTACTTGCTGTTAATGTAGATGCTTGAATGGTTGAAGTGACAACTAGATTGTTTATTGAAAGAGTGGATCCTTGAAATGTAGAAGTAAACATTGTATTAGATGTGAATGTAGATCCTATCAGTGTAGAGAATGTAATGAACTGTGTCTGAATAGTAGAGACTTGAATAGTGGATACTAATAAAGTAGAGGCAATTGAAAGAGTGCTTAATGTCATAGTGGATCCTTGAATAGTAGAAGCTACCAATAGAGTGTTTATTGAAAGAGTGGATCCTTGAATAGTAGAAGTAAACATTGTATTAGATGTGAGTGTAGATCCTTGTAGGATAGACATTGAAATATAGGGTGATACTAAACTTGATGTCTGTATAGTAGATGTCTGTATTCCATTTGCTTGCAAACTAGATGTTATAATTGCATTTGCTTGCATAGTTGATATAGATAATACATTAACTGTAATTGTTGATGTCTGTATAGTGGATGTCTGTATTCTATTTGTAGTAATAGTAGATCCTGTCTGTGTTGAGAATGTGATAAACTGCGATTGGATAGTTGATACTTGAATAGTAGATCCTACTAAAGTAGAGGCGATAGATAGAGTACTTAATGTCATTGAGGATCCTTGAATTGTTGACGCTACTAATAAAGTGTTCAGTGATAATGTAGATGCTTGAATTGTAGATGTCTGAAATGTAGTAACTGATAAAGTATTTGTTGTTATAGTAGATCCTGATAGCGTAGAGAATCTAATAAATTGTGACTGGACAGTAGAGACCTGAATAGTAGATGCTTGAATTGTTGATGTTACTAATAAAGTGTTTAATGATAATGTAGATGCTTGAAATGTAGTAACTGATAAAGTATTTGTTGTTATAGTAGATCCTGTCAATGTAGAGAAAGTAATAAACTGTGACTGAACAGTAGAGACCTGGATAGTAGATGCTTGAATTGTTGAATTGACAGATAGTGTATTAACTGTTATAGTAGATCCTGTCAATGTAGAGAATCTAACAAATTGTGACTGGACAGTAGAGACCTGAATAGTAGATCCTGTTAATGTTGAATTGACTGTCAGATTATTTGTATTAATGATCCCAGTCTGTAAGGTAGAATTCACTGTCAGATTATTCGTTGTCATAGTAGATCCTGTTAATGTTGAATTGACTGTCAAATTATTTGTATTAATGAACCCAGTCTGTAATGTTGAATTAATTGTTAGAGTATTTGTTGTTACGGTAGATCCTTGTAATGTTGAAAATATACCAGTGTTGATTCCTAATGTAGATATACGTGCAGTATTCATAAACAAACTTGATCCTATTGCTGTAGAACATGTTAGTGTTCCTGTATTTAGTGTATTAGAATCTGCATTAAATACTTGAATAGTAGATCCTGATGCAGTTATAAAATTGAGATTTTTTACATTAATATAGTTTGCAATTAATGATGAGCCAGTTGCAGTAGAAAAGGTAAGATTTTCACTATTTACTGTATTAGATTCTGCATTAAATACTGTAATAGTAGATCCTGTTGCAGTTGAAAAGTTAAGATTTCTTACATTAATAGTAGATCCTGTTGCAGTTGAAAAGTTGAGATTGTTTCCATTAATAGAATTTGCAGTAATTATATTTGCATTCACTGTGCCAGTAATAGTTGTATTGATGGTAGAAATAATAACATTACTTAGTGCAAACAAACGAAGAGTACTTGCTTGGAATGTTAATGTCTGAGTTATATCTAAATCATATGGAATCGGTTTGAGTGTAGAAATAGATAATGAAAAATTATTAAAATCAATAAGTGAACTTAACTCTCCCTGAATTGAAGAAATAATAGAAGATACTTCAGATACTGCTTGATTCCTTGCATACTGTGCTAAACTGGGTGCTGCATAAGTTGTTACCAAAAAGGGATTGGCGATATTAGGATTGAATGCATTTGCATTATTTACTTTTACATTGCTTCTGTTTTTTATTTCATTGTTCATTCTATCCTGATACACATGTTTTGCTTTACGTGTTTTATATGCACATAAAGAAAAATAACGCAGACCGTTTTAGAATGCATACGCAATATGCAACATATACATCCGATGAATCTGAATCAGATTCGGATAGATCTGAATCCGATTATGATTCTGGCGAAGATGCTCGCATAAGACGGGAGCAAGATCCGCGTTATCAAATTCTCCGTACACCCACTGCTACGTCACAGATTATCCATGATATGTATACACCGTTGCATGTCCCAGGTGCACCATGGGATTCATCCACCAATATATCCTCATTTGAAAATTATACGTATATTAATGCTCCCAGAACTACTAAAACCAGTTTATTCTCTATGAAATCAATTAATCGTGATAAACGTATTTATCCTACTCCTTATAACTTTCAACTCAAATTACCCCGTGTCTATAAAAATGTAACTAAATTTCAGCTAGTTCAACTCTCTTTTCCAAATACATCTGGAGGTGTAACAGGACAGCCATTATTTCTTAGTAGTTTGGTACAAGATATGCTTCGTAACGGTATTGCTCCCGAATGTATAGATACATGTATTTCTATTGTTAACTGTACCCCTACTACAAATACAGTAGCTGTAATGGAAATGAATCGTATTGCCCCATCAGGCGTTCCTCTTTTGACCACTGTTTCTATACCTGATGGAAATTATAGCAATTCAGAACTTGCAAGTGAACTCAGTTTTCAAGGCACCAATACACCTCCTCTGAATCTCATTACCTATTCACAATTCAAAGATACATTTATCCATACACGCGATGTTTCTGTGCTCTTCAATGAACCTGGTGATACATTTTATTCACAGACAGGTGCACGTATCAACAGACCGACAAAAGATGCAATCATGAATACCTATTATACACAGCAACATATTGATAGTCTTGGTGAAATCACCGATAAAATTGCATTTACAGCCTATTATTATCCTATCATGAAAGAACTTATTGCACGCCCATTATCTGAAGCATTTCTGCCTAATTATAGTGATCTTACAGCACACTTCAATGGATTTTTTGAAGGTCTTGACAGTGAATATTATTATCAGGCATGTTCTACTAATCAGAAAGTGCTGGATGCATTTCGTCCCCATTTAACGTTTAAACTACAGAATATAAATAACTATTCGTGGAAATTCAATGACAAAGAGAATCGGTTTATAACCATGCATGATCGTTTACATACCTCTATTCAACGGGATATCTCCAAACAATACCAGACTGTGGTAAATCGCGAACTGGCACTCACTTCGCTTAATCCTGGTGCATTTGCTACATTGAAATCAAATGCAATTCAATATGCGGCAATCTATAAGCACTTAGAAACAAATCTTAGCAGTGTGCTTGGATTATATACACTGACAGATCAGCTTCAATACAATGGTGGTTCTATGTATTCTACTACACAATCTACGTTTGATGCTACTGATTTAGCGGCAGATGAACAGTTTAGCGCAATGTTTCAAATCAGGAGTTCCATTGGTGGAATCTATGGAAATTATGGAGGAATGGTCATGAGTTTTAGGAATTTTATGGATTATCATAGTACATTATCTACGTATTATACAATTGTACAGAGTACAAATTCAACTGTAACAGGTATTAATCAATCTATTGCTATGAATCATCATGCATATGTATCTACTAAATATAGTGGTATTTTACCACAAGAAATGATTGATACACGAGCATATTCATCTAATCAGCCCGTGCCTGTTTCATTTGTTACTTCTGCAAATGCCTATGTTCCTGGTGTATTACCGATGCATTTAATGACTCCAAATACAGATACTGTGCCTACTGCTCCTATTACAGATGCTACTACAGATACCACTTTTATAACTGTGTTAGATTCTGGCTCTTCTAGTAATGGAACCATTGATTTACAGAATTCTATAGAAATTCCTAATATAATTATAGATAATACAGATACAACTTTTACAACATTGACAGATTCTAATGGATTTACCGATTTGCAATCATTATCAGATTTAGCACCTCAGTATTCTCTTACTCCAGCTCAATGTCAGACATCCTGCTGTGCATATATTAACAAATTGCTTACAACATGGTATGCGGGTATTCCTGTCAATACAGTGATTGGTACATTAACCTATCGTCTTGGTATTCTAAATGTAAGTGCAAATCAATATAATATTGTGAGTACAATTCAAAGTGTGACCTCCACTGGAAATTTGAATTTTCTTATGCAAATTAACGATGAACAGGGATTTAGTAATATGGATATTGCAATGAATGAAGATTATGCAATTGGTAATGATACAACAGGACAGATAAAATTGGTTGCTGCAAAAATTCTTATGGGAAATGTAGGCGATTCTGGTATTTCACAGACATTGATACAGAATCCAAGTATTTTTGAGAATACACTCGGCAAATTAGATAGACTTAATATTAAGATTTATTATGACGATGCAAATATTACACCTGTATGGCAATTCTTACCATTTCCATTTGATGTGAATGAATGGAATGCTACCTTTCAGATTGATGAAGAAATTGGATTTATTAATCAAGAAGATAATTGGTCTTTAGCTCCTAGTGTTCCTGTTCCTAAGAATCCAAATGATACTCCTTATCTTTATTTTATGAAGGATGAAAAGAAATAGTTTTATTTATAGTCAACATGTAGATTTATAAGTGTAGGTAGATCCAGAAAAGTAGTATAGGATACGAGATCTAATACATTCCAGAGTTGAATGAAAAGTATATATGAATCTTTTGAGACATAGTTGATTTCATTTAATTTCCATCCACCATATTGTAACATAAGTGGCATAACTATTCTTATGATCTGAATAGGTGTTTTACCTATATACATGGGACGATTTACAGATTGTGTTTTAGGATGTACTGTATCACGAACTTTCTGCATTACTTCTTTATATGCCTCTATTGTAAGCCATTGTGATTGTTCATAACTCCATGTATGAGGTGGTTCCCATGTAGAAGGTACGACAGATTCTGGAAGGGGAAGTGTCATATTAAGAAGAGGATGATCTGCGGTTTTAATACGATTGCATAATTCATTTTTCCATAGATATTCTTGTGTATCACATAAATCACATCCATACCAATCACCGTTGTGTTCTTTTCCATCATGCATCGTAGCAATTTTTGGGATATCACATTTAGATATGTCACGTATTCCTGTAATTTCTTTTAAGATACTATTTGCATCAGCTACTGATTTTGTTTCAGGAAATGCAGTATCCCATTGTGTTGCATCTGGATGAAGTGTGATATACGTAAAACGATCTATATGATTCACTGCCCATTTGTTAATATGTTCACGCCACCATCTTGTAAAAATGGCTGCACGATTTGTTTCTAAATAAGTCATCATCCATTCTCGCATAAAGGGCAAGTATGACCGTAAGAATATAGAAAGCGCTAAGAAACGATCAATTGCAAGATTAACATTTCCATAAGAAACTGTTTCAGCTTTATCTATATCTTTAATCTGTCTTACACGAAAATTCCATTCATAAATGAGGTGATTGATATCCATTTATGATTGGAAGGGATTTGAAAGAAGATGTATTTAGCGCGGAATTATTATCTATAAAGTAGTAATGAATACACCTTCTCAATCAGTTTCTCACTATCCTTTTGAAAATGTAGAAGGGAATCTATTTCCTCCCGTCTGTTTACGAACACATACTAATCCTGGTCTTATTCTACAACGTACATTGCCTCAACAGAAAGTGTCATTGCCATTAGATTTTAGACCACTTGTAAAAATTTGCAAGAACTATGTCACCTCGGCACCTCCTATTGAAGCTCCTATGCCACCCAAAAATATGGTATTTCCTATGGGTGCTACATTTTATCCACCTGGTCGCTATTCTGAAGCAATTGATCAAGAGTCAGTTCTACGGACGTTAGATCATCCTCTGGATCGCTGGTGTACTGATACCCAATACATTGTATCAGAAAACAGTCAAATGTATCATGCAGGGTCTACCGTCCCAGACAGAAAACCCATCAGTAACGCTTTCATTTCTGAACTAGCCATGCCCAAAGTATTATTGCGTAGTGAGAATTACAACTGTCGCACAGAGAATGACCAGGTATATATGGAGAGAAGTCCTAAATTATTCAATAATGCTACAAAAACAGACCGTTATGGATCAGAGAAATACTATGCATTGCCTGGTGGTCATGAAAAAGGCTATCCAATGCCGCATGGAGGAGTTACTAGGGTAAATCCCACAAAACAGACTCTGGCTGGACAACAGCCTATGCGATCGTCTATATTGAATCGTGGCATTCCGCCGAATACAGACAGAACTTCGTTTGTAGGAATTTCCACAGCCGCACGATCTGCTCCCGTATGGTAAATGTCACCTTATAATATACAATTAATCCAGAAGAAAGATTAATGAATCCAATAGAATCCAATGTTTTGTGATATGTCCTTTCATAAAGATATACTTTTAGCAGAAGTAGCAATTTATCATTATTAGATGGCATGAATGTATCAAAATACAACTGATATGCAGTTGTATCCGTCAACAGATCAAATAAAATCGGTTGCATTCCTTTTTCCTCAAATATAAAATGAAACACAGGGTTTTCCTCTGTACTAATCCATATTGGAAAGGAATGCTCTATTACCTTTATCATTTCAATATGTTCTTCTTTCAACAGAAATGGATGAATTGTACTATATTGATACAGTGGAATATTACGTCCTTGAATAATGTAAGATATTGAAGCCATTCGCCAGATGTCTCCCACGATATCATGCGTTTTTTTATTTGGATCTGTGAAATTATGCCAACTTCCAAGAACTTCAGGTCGCAGTTCAGTAGGAACCGAGTTGCGTACAACACCAAATGTAAATTCATCTAAATCATAACCTCCATGACGTAACGGACGAAGTTGACCACGTACCTTAGAAATAATAACAAGTGCATGAGACATATCCTCTTGTGTCCATGTAAGATGTCGTAACTTGGTCTGAACATACGTCTGTAATTGATGATAATCTACTGCTGGCAACTGTGGATCATGTTTCAAGAGAGTATGAATGAGATGTTCCAGTTCTGGTTCATACTGTTCCCAGAAATCAATGTCCTCTTTATAAATACGCAGTGTGAGGAGCGCCTCTGAAATCTCTGGCGTCTGTAATTGTTCTATTTTATTTTGATGCAATGCACAGACTCTGAGTGCTACAAAACGAATCAGGGTATACCATGTTTCACGCACATCATGTTGTTTTACCCAACTTGGAACTATACATGATTGTGCAAAAGGATAAATAGATTCTATAGTAGCATGTTGAATGAGAGGTACATGTCCTTTTTCTCTCAGATATGTCCAATCAGCTCCATCAAATCCTTGTAGCATATCTGCCAAACTCATAACAGAATTAGTTGCATCAACAATACTTAATTTAAGTGTAGCAATGTTATAAAATGTGAGAAATGGTCTAGGAATTTCACGGACAAATCTGGATAATGCACGTTCATTTTTAGAATATGACAGATACAGACCTTTTCTGGCACGTGTTACACCTACATAGAAGAGACGACGTTCAGCAATAATATCTTCATCTGTTTTCCTACTGGGAAATACAGTATCATTCAAATTCATAAAAAAGACAATGTCCCATTCTAGTCCTTTTGATGCATGAATAGTAGCCAATGTAATCTGTTTATCTTGTCGTTGTTCTGTTGGAATTGTTAGCAGATTATATGGAATCTGTTTCTGATGTAGACGCTCTTCAATTTTGTACAGATCTGAATTATATCGTGATAGCACTGCACAGATAAATGTTGGATATTGGATTTGAATGTTCTGTATCATTTTTACGATCCAATCATATTCATCTGTTGCACGATAGAAAAAATGAACTTCTGGTTTAATTCCGCCCTTCTGATGCGCAATCATTTTCTCTTTATAAGGGAGTGTTGGAATGAAACTCATGACTGAATTGGCTACTGTGACAATGGCTTCTGTGGAGCGATAATTTCGGCAGAGTTGATAATCTATGACGTGGGGTATCTTATTATGAAAATCTAGAATGAAATCCACAGAGGATCCGCGCCATGCATAAATATTTTGTG
>Ga0247722_10002122_pt1 | contig 10439 bp, 14 predicted proteins | sample MSEWelMarce3H_FC_FD_189094 | JGI IMG/M metagenome (GOLD analysis project Ga0247722, IMG submission 189094) | Subsurface sediment microbial communities from gas well in West Virginia, United States - MSEEL Well Study Marcellus 3H_FC | ecosystem: Environmental > Terrestrial > Deep subsurface >...
CATATATCTCACATGATTCTCACAATCCTCAATCTTCTGTTCTATCATTTTCCTAACCAATCTACCTAATTCGGCATCGTCGGTTGTCTCATTTATTAATGTTGAAGGAACCATTAATGATTTCTTACCTTCTTCACAAATTTGTTCAATTTGTTTAATATAAAGTTTTCTTTCGACGCTAGCAGCCATGTTCTAATATAGATTCTTTTTATTGATTATTGCATCATCCCAATTATAATATATATCCCACCAGTTGGTTAATTGCTTACTACCATAGGTTATTTTATTATTATCGCCAGGAATCGATTGAAACCAATATATCATCCATCCTCCTTGTGGGTCATTACCTACAACATTTCTACTTGTTTCATTTTTATATGTTGAAGTTGGCATGGTATAGTTGATTGTAATATTCTTTTTCCACGATAAACTACTAACAGTTGTTGTGGTGGCGGTACCATTCGGGTCCCAATTAGGTATCTCAGAACTGAATGGAGTTTGGTTATCGTAATCATAAGCTCTCGATGCGTTTACGGGATAGTGAGTGTTACCGCAACCTTTAGGTCTACCTGTCGGAGTTAAGGTACCAACAAAATTATTCCACATTGTGTTATTGATATGACTCATTTGACGTTCGATTTGATGACCTCTAATGTGAAGATTATTATCGTATCCATTATGAATAAAATGAGAATATACCACATATGTTTTTTTGTAGATTGGTAAATCGTTTTGTTGAATTGCATTCACCAAACCATATTGTTCACTACCATAATAAGCATTAGATACATCTCCTGTTGTTGGACTTGACATGTTTGATTCAGGTACCGCTAATGATTTACGATTAAACCATATCTCTTTAACACCATAATTGTTTACCAATGTATCTAAACCAATCTTCTTAAACAAATCAAAATAGTCAGGGTAGTATCCTTCGGTACTATCCACGGCAAAAGATTCTGCCGGCATAGTTCTTGCAATTTTAGCAATCTCATATACATTTATGTATTTGATTACTTTGATTCCAACATAAGGTATGGTTGTACTTTTATAATTTCTAAATTTACTTCCTTCCTCAATTGAAGCTTTAGTTCTAATATCATTAGACAATAACCACTTCTTATATTCACTCACAGGCAAGTTGGGGTCAAAAGTTCCTTTATCATTTCTAAACGGAAATGTAGTTTGATCTAAAGTTTTACCTTTATCCTTACTTGGTATGTAGTTAATGATAATCACGGGAATAATTAACTTGGCGCCTGATGCAGGAGTTGATAAAAATTCATCAACATTTTCAAATTGAATTGGTGAATAAGTTGGTTCAACCACTTTAGTTTGAACAACTACTTCAGGTTTTATTGGTGTAGGTATATCTTCTTTACTACAAGAGATCAATAAAAATAAGAGAGGAAAAATATATTTCATGTTGTTAATTTTAGAAATGACAATTCTCTTTTGTTGATACAATTAATTTTAAATTATTAAGACAATCATTATCCGCTCGACCAATTGCTTGACTTAAATTATTTTGTACAACGGCAGTAACAAAACCTCCACCTTGCCAACCATCATTGTCTCTCGTTCTCATTACTGATACCATAATATCAAGTATGTGGTCACTCGGTAATGGTCCGTATTGTTTTGCAAATTCAGTTACTTTTTGATAGTACTCTTCGTTAGTTTTTTGCATGGTTTATGTTTTAAAATTTATAAAGTCTATTGTTGTTGTATAGGGCAACGGGATTTGATTCGGCAATCAATCCGTATTCTTTAGTAACATTTTCATGAATGGTCTTGGTGTCTTCGTTGATATATTTTGCGATGATATTACAAAATCCGAAATTAGATTCGTCAACTTGGTCTTGTTCTGTACCAGGTAGTCCACAATAAAGTGCCTCACCAACTTCGCTGATGAACATTCCAGAATAAAATCCTTGTAATTTAAAGACGTTAACAAACTTATCGGCGTTGCACCAAATGAATACACTATTGTCTTTTTCTTTTAGAGCAGGAACCATTGATTGGTCGATGATGTAACCACCTCCATATCTACCACCGACATCGAATTGACCGACGGAGAACAATCCACCAGGACTGCCGTGACCCATCATCATTACTCGGTCATGTTCTCTAATGAGTTTTTGGACTTCTGATTTTGTGACACCACCTGTGATAACCGTCTTGTTTGGAATTGGGTTATACACAATGTCGAGGAACCCCGTACTGTCATCCGCTGGATGTATTATTAATGTTTTCATACCACAAAGGTATGTATATTTTTGAATATACCAAAAAATTTCAAAAATATTTTAATATAACGTAAAAATTGTTATATTTTAGATAGGACTTGGGTTATGATTCTTTCGCTAAGTTCCTTAAAATCCTCCTCGTTTTTACATCTATCGTTAAAAGTTTGTATTGAGTGGATTGCGGTGGTGTGATCTCGACCACTAACCATCTCACCAATACTTTTTAAAGAATACTTAAATTGTTTTCTCATGATTGCACAAAACATGTGTCTTGCGTCACATATTTCTCTTTTTCTTACTCTTGACAAAATATCCATGGTAGTAATTCCATAATTCTGTGCGATTACGTTCATTACTTCTTCGGGTGTTACCCTTGACCTTAAGTATTGTTTATTTTTTATTGCAGGGATAAATTCTGTTTTAACACCTGGATACACGTATGGACTTATAATCATATTTTATTTTTTATTCGCTTTCGTAATTCGTTGTTGATCCAGATGAAGACGTTGAAGACCACATCATTCTATCAATTGGACTTTCGGGTGATTGAGCGTTTTCCGAGTCTTCAAATGTCCTTTCTATTTCCCTTTCTTCTAACATTGTGTCAAGTTCTTCCAATGTATGATCTTCCTCCATATCAACATCATTCTCTCTTCGAATTGCATTTTCAATTCTATTCCTCATTGGAACCGCTACATCCTCTGTAGGTTCTTCCATTCTTAATGAACCAGACCTAAATGCTTGTGAACTTAATAATTTATCTTCAATTGTTCTTTGGTCATCCGACAATAAAAATCTATTAGTTTTAGCTTTTAAATCTTTAGATACTTCCTGAATTTTTTTTCTCAATTCGTCAGTTAACTCACTATCTAACGAATCAATTCGAGAATCTTTTTGGTCCCAAAATGAAAACTCAGGTTCTTTCTTATCTAAGGAATAGAAACTTGCAACTTTATAACCTGTCTTTTTATTAATACAATAAATTAACACGCCCCTCTTAGTATACTTTAAGAAGTATTCAGGATTACCTTCAGAAGTTGTACACCATTTTGTATTTGCCCCGTATTTCCTTGATGACAGATATGTTAATGGTCGTATCAGTAACCACACATCGTCTTCGTATACTTTAATGATTTCATTCTCTAAACCTTTAGTTTCGACTTTTAAATCTGCAATACTAATTTGGTTCATTATATCATCAAATGATTTATATGTTGTTAAGTCATTTTGGCCTATTAAACCTCTCTCATTGTAGTCACAGAACTTTTTAAAACTTTGTAAATCACTAAAATTAAAAAAACCATCAATGAATCGATACATTAAAAGAATTTGGAGGTCCGAAAACTTTTCCAAATCTTCTTTATTAATAAAATCAAATGTTTGTGTTAAGCTTTCTTTCACCTCACCAACATGTGATTTTAAAGTCTTCGTATTCTTCATTAACCTAAGAAGTGTTTCGGTATATTTTGATTTCTTTCCAGGACTAAACAACTCTAACACATCAATTAAATTTAATGTGGTGTCTGTGTTTGATTTAAGTTCTTTAATTTTTGACATATAAAAAATTTTCTATTAATAAAATTTACGTAGTATTTCAATAACATCCCATGCATCTTCTAATGCATTATGTGTAACAATACCTTCAACTTTCATTCTCTCTTTACAAGTAGTGAGTGATGGTAACGATGTATCGTTTACCCAATCAACACAAAGGATTGCGGGGTCCAATACTCTTTGACGAGTTCTAATTAACTTCTGCCACCAAGGTAATTCTTGTAGAAATAGTTTATCGAATGTTCCAAAGTTTTTACCTGCAACATTTAATGTGATTGATTTGGTCTTTCCACCTATTGCAGGATAATCAACCCCATCTATAGTGTTAACAAAATCACCCGGTCCTAATTCGTATCCGAACCCATTACTCCAAAGAAACCTGTAGAACTCTTTTACAACATCCTCTTCCTCGTAGAACTTATAACCACTATTGTTATTTAGAACGTTTCTAACTTCATCTGTTCCTTCGAGGTATTCACCCATCATAGAAATGATTTCTTTGTTCATTGTGATTGCCCTTGGTGAACCTTGAATGTTGTTCTGAAGTACTATCGCATTGAACTTAGGTAGTTCTTCGTATGGTAACTTATTATTGGTATCCTCAATAATTGCACCGATGGATAACACATGATTCATATCGTGGTTTAATCCTGATGTTTCGATGTCTATGCTTACGTACTTCATTTAGTTTTATAATATTTTGATGCACATTTTAAGAAATGTACGATTACGTTTTTAGTCCACCCATTTCCAAGTGCATGATATTTTGCACCTTTCGATAATCCTGGTACATTGGTATAACCAATCGGCCATGTTTGTAATTTCTCTGCCATTTCAATTGTTATTGGTTGTATTGTACCATTCTTTTCGTAGAGATTTGTACTCGATGGTGATGTAACTACACAGTTCGCCTTACCATCTGTACGATGAGTTAAAACTCGGGTATACTTTTCATCTGTCTTCTTGAATTTTCTTCCTCTCCATCCACAAGATAATGCACCTGGTACGATTTGGTCAAAGGTAATTCCTTTGTCCTTAGGATAAACAAAACCTGGTAAGTTTGTCCAATAATATCTCTCACGATTTTGTGCAGATAATAAAGATGAATTAATTAAGACTGGTTCAACACCAAGTTCTTTAGTGATTAGATATAACCACATTGCATTCATCTTGGTATTTTCTAAGAAGAAATACTTTGGTTTCAATTCTTTAACTAATCTAATGAACTCCCAAAATAAACATGATTGGGTAAACTCTTTACCTTCCTTCTTTAATTTCAAATACTGTTTGTAGTTAGTAACTTTAATTCCACATAGAGTTGCCATACCAAGTTGTTTACCCGCTCTACTTAAATCAGTACAAGGACTACCAGCAAAAATCAAATCAATCTTTGGTAAATCTTTTGCTTTGATTTTCATGATGTCACCCAATTGAATTGTCTTAGGATAATTCTTTTGAGCAATTGCAATTGAGTCAGTGTTTATCTCACTTGCAAAGTATTTTTTAAATGGAATTCCGGCATGATTTAATGCCATTTGACCGCAGCTTGCTCCATCAAAACAAGATAGGACGTTGTTAATTTTTAACATGTGGTGTAGTATTAAAATGTGTGTGAATAATTTAACTGTACGAAAGTAAATAAAAATTCGAATATGCAAAAATATATTTTACAATATTTTTTATAATCCTAATTCTTTGAGTTTTTGTATTGTGTCTGATGCTGAAGTATGTAGAATTCCAATACCTCCTGATTGAATCCAACCATCGATATTATCGGGTCTATCATCAATTAATATGTTGTTTGGACCGGCAAAGTCCTTCTTGTGTTTTGCAGACCTTAAGATAAGGTGTGTATCTGGTAGTTCTTTGTAAACCCAATCATGTTTAGCAACTCTTGATACCTCTTCTCTAGAAGGTGCAGATAGTAGTTTAGGGTTATGTGGACTAATGAAGTCCCATAATTCTTTTCCGTCTCCCATCCACTCAAGGTTAATCCAAAAATCATAACCCGCTGCGTTGATTGGGTCCCAAAAATGAGTATCTGTACGATGTTCGGTGCCTAAATCGATACCAGTTAGTTCTTTGTAACCCTTGTTGAAGTCTACGAGGACTCCGTCCATGTCACAATAGATTCTAAATTTGTCCATTAATAAAAATGTATTATAGTTTTACGATTTTGCAACGATTTCGGGGTTTCCTGATAATCCGTCCTTGAAAACATAGTAGTTACCATCAGCATCTTGACCAAGGGTCAATGCCGGTGAATCGTTAGATTGGTTGTTATCCGAATCCATTTCAGGGTTCTCATCAACGATTTCATTAACAATATTCTCAATATCCGATTGTTTCAATTTTATAATCTTAGCCATAGGTCTTTTATATATAAATATCCTAAAAAAAGAAAGGGAGTAAAATAAATCACTCCCCGTCTTTATTATTGTATGTTCTTAAACATTTGTGGAACCGTACCATATACCGGTAACTTACCATCCCATTTGTTAATGTACTCTAATTGTAATAACAATGGTGTCAACGTTACTTGCTTCATTCTATTTGATTCAGCTTCAGCCTTTGCAGATGTCAACATGGCCTGTGCGTTACCCTCCGCAGTTGCAACTTTAATCTTAGCTTGAGCCTCGGCTGTTTTCACCTCGTTCTCGGCCCTCAATGCGGCTTGAACGGCGTTGTTCTTAGCTTCAATAGATTTCTTAAATGTTTCAGGGTAAATCAAATTCGATGTGAACTGATTGATAATAAAACCTTCTTTTAATAATTGTCCATCTAATAATCTACGAACTTCTACTTCAAATACTGCACGATTACTAATCAATTCATCAGCTGTATATTTGTTAGTTGCTAATCTGAATGCATCATAGACTGCTGTCTTTAAGAATCCTTCCTCAATATCTTCTAAAGGTCTACGGTACTTACTAAAAATAGCTGGTACTTTATCTCTTTGTACTGAATAGTTCATGATAGGTGACACACTAAACTCCGAACCATCTTTACTATTCACAATGAACGAATTCTCACCTTTATATTCTTTGTGTTGAATAAATGTGGGGAACTCATAGATTGCAGTTGTAAATGGATTAAAGAATACCATACCTGTTACTGCGACTACATCATCAACACCTTTGTTATCACCATACTGATTAACTTTGACACCAACGTGTCCTGCGTCGATTCTCTCACAAGAGAAGAATAAAAATGTTAGGGTAAAAAATGCTGCTACTCCGATTAAAATACTTTTCATAATTTTTGTTTGTCTTTCTTTTTGTTGGTTATTAAATTCTAATTCCATTTGGTCTAATTCTTCTTCAGACCTTCTATTACCATGGTCATCCCATCGTAGATTGTATCTATTAAATTTTTCCATTTATTTCTTTTTTGTTTTTTTTCTTGTCTTCACAAAAGGTTCCTCACTTTTAACTTCGGGAAATTGTTTTGGGTTTCTTTTCTTTTTAACGATTTCTTCTTTAGGTACATAATCCAATTCAGTTTCCCCTGGTGGGATTACTTCACCTTTATCTGATAAAAAATCAAATAAATCTTTCCATTGTATAAAATGGAATACAAATAATATTGAAAATATTCCAATCAGTGCAGCTAAAATATTGGTATATGAATCTGCGGTAGTTAGTCCTGGAAAAACGATATATTGGAATACAATTCCGATTCCAAATATTACTCCGACAACAGCCAAAACTCTCTTGTCGAATACTTTTTTTAATGTTTCTTTCATGTGTGGTTTGTGTTTATAAAAATATACGAATTATTTTCCAAATAAAAAAATTATCTATCAACATTTAACATCTCATCCATATGATGATCATCGGTACCCATTTCGGAACCAATTGGTCGTTTCTTCATATCGTTTAACAATCTTTTCAAATCGTATGGTGCAAACTCAGGACTACCATCCATTCCTACGTCCATCCTACGTCCATTGCTGAACTTTTTATGGTTAGGTAGGTGACAATGCCCATGAAGGTGAACACGTCCCTTACGGAGTCCATTCCACGATGCAATTGGGTAGTGACACATCTCAATAGTTTCTCCTTGGTATGAGAACTGTTCAAACCAATTAACACTTAAAAACTTACTTCTGATATTATCTCTGTTCCTATCAATGTGGTGGTCATGATTACCTAATACTAAATGTATATTCTTGCAAATTAATCTATCATGAAACTCCTCAATGGTTTCAAACCCACCGAATGACCAGTCACCTAAATGTATTAGTATATCGTCTTGACCAACAACTTCATTGATGTTGTTGATAATTGCACTATTCATTTTATCGAGAGTCTCATAGTCTCTTGTTTGGGCAATTGGTATCGAACCATCGGGCATTCTCCAATTGGTTACACCTCGACATATGTTGGTGTGATTATAATGTGTGTCAGATGTTATCCAAACTTTAATATTGTTTTCTATCTTTATCATTATTTCTGAAAAAATTTAAAATCTTTTTTATCTATTCTTTCTATTGCCGATCTAATTGCTTCGTCTCTTTCTGTCCTAGCTCGTTCCACTCGTGATATTGGTGGTGGAGGTGGAATTGTTCTAAACCAAGTAGGGGTTCTTTGTCTATTGATTTCCCCCATTGTTCTAAACCATCTCCTATGTCTATCATTCTCATTCTCTTCTACACCATGATGTTTCTTTATTTTACGTTCACAATCACGAACAAATACTGCCAATATTGGTCCTAATAATATTGCACCAATTATTATTTCCAATTTCAACGTGTAACATTTGTTGTGTGTATACATTGTATAAGCCGCCGATACAACCCAAAAAAATATCAAAACAAAAATTAACTCGTTACTCATATTAACAAAAATCTGTTGATGACGAGACTCTTAATCCATCAATTATTAAATCATCGTACTTAGGGTCATCGAAAAACGAACCTACACCTTTAGCTCTTTCCTTTTTTCGATATTCACGATTAACAACTAACCCATCAGGTTCCCCCCAATTAAGTGCCATTACAATAAATTCGTTAACGTCTTGTTCCTCACCATATTCATCAACCACACGTCCAGAACGAATATATTCCAATAAACTTTCTTTATCATGATAGTATTTGTCTTTATGAAAATTCCAACAAAACTTCCAACCACTACTTCGTTTACCTAAATGTATGTTAGTGTCTTCCAAAAACATTTCCCAAGGTGAAAACCATTCCCAATCTTTTCTTGGGCTGATGAATTTAAAACCACTTTCAATGTTCTCAGGTGATAGTTCAAGATTATTTGCAAACCCAATTAAAGTTTGCTTACGAGCCTCCATTTCCTCGTGTGTCGGTATTCGGTAGTAATTTGTTCCCATAATGTTAATAAGTGTGTGCACAAATGTAGATATTTTTTTTGATATTCCAAAATATACGGACAAAAAAATCCCCCAAATTTCTTTGGGGGATTAACTGAAACACGACTCGTGTCAGTCCAAGGATACTATCTTTGGAGAGGTTTTATTTTTTTATTTCTTTTAATATCTTTAATGATATTGTATCTATTTGATTTTCAATACTTTCTCTAACTTCTGATTGTTTAACTTTAGCCTTACTTAACATTTCGATAGGTTTCATTTTACTGAAGAATTCATCTTTCAATTCATTTAAACCTTCAATTAATGCAGATACAATTGGTAAACTATCTAATACCGTATTTTGGTCGTTAAACTCTACTCCTGGTTCGATTTCTGCAATCTTTTCAATTACGATGTCTTTATCTTCTAATAAACGTCCTTGAATTCTATATTGGTCTCTTAATTTTTTACCGAATTTAACTACAAATTTAATAACCCACACATATCTACCATTACCCAATCTACCTTCAACCTTCAAGTCAGATCTTACAGTTACGTCTAAGTTTTCTTCATCAAAACCAAACTTATCTAACATATAAACGTCAGTTTTACCTTGGTAATTCTTCTCGTTCTTTTTAGTTTCTTCCCACTTTCTATAGTTTTGGTTAAATTGTCGAGCTAAGTGATATGATTTGTATTCAACAGGAACTTCTTTGTTTGCAACTCTTGATACAACGGCGTTTAAGAAGTCTTGACCTGACTTGTATGAGTTGAAGTTGTGTGTACCGTAATCGATTCTATCATTACTTATATTTCCATATCTGTTTAAGTGTTTTCTATCACGACCTCTAACCTCAGGAATACTCAAACGTTCCAATCTTTGGTCCACCTCTTCGTTACCTAATATCTCAACCACCAATTGATTTAATTTTCTTTTGATTTTGGTAGTTGCATCCATTTTCTCACCTGATGGTACATAACGAGCATCCATCTCTTTACTTTGAACATTACCGTCGTCTGTTGGGAAATCTTTAACATCTAACTTTCTTCTTGGTTTACACTTAGTTAAGTTACCTTGTTCCCATTTCAAATCTTCTCCGAATTGTTCTTTTAGTTTTGCAACCAACTCAGGTTTTTCATTCATGAAGTCATTAATGTCAACACCACATGTAAATAATACCGGTGTTCCCATTACATTCCACCCAACTAATTCGTTATCGTCTTTTATCTCTTCGTATTTGATGTCTTCCCCACGCATTTTACGCCAGTTAGCCATCTCATCAACTGAAATATCGGTTGATTCGGTAATGGTAGATA
>Ga0247722_10002123_pt1 | contig 10436 bp, 7 predicted proteins | sample MSEWelMarce3H_FC_FD_189094 | JGI IMG/M metagenome (GOLD analysis project Ga0247722, IMG submission 189094) | Subsurface sediment microbial communities from gas well in West Virginia, United States - MSEEL Well Study Marcellus 3H_FC | ecosystem: Environmental > Terrestrial > Deep subsurface >...
AAAACCTAAATCGCTTAGTTAAAGTTGTGAAACAAGATGGTTCGGTAGTTAACGGGAGAATCACTTCAGTCGAAGATTCCGAAGTACTTTTAACTGAAGATATAAAAGGTAAGTCAAAAGAACATACGGTTAACTTTGCCGATATCAAACGAGCAACAGTTGAAATCGAATTCAATCGCAAGGGTGATCTCTAATGCATGTAGAGATGGCAGCCTTAACTGCACTCACGGCTGAAAAAGAGATCTCTTTTGAACAATTAGTAAGTGCCATCGAGATCGGCGTTTTAACTGCCTACAATCAAATTCCAGAAGCAAAGCGCCATGCGCGAGCATTCCTAGATCGCGAAACTGGCGAGATTCAGATTCTCGTTCCAATCTTTAATGAACTTGGTGAGAAAGTTTCTGAAGAAAGAGATGAACCAGAAGGTTTCACCCGCATTGCTACTTCGACTGCTCGTCAAGTAATTAAGATGAAGATGCGTGAATCAAATGACGCCGACATTGTTGGTGAATTCACCGCCTCTGTAGGCGATGTCATATCAGGCGTTGTTCAGCAGGGTAGAGATCCAAAGATGATTCACGTAAATCTTGGAAGAGTTGAAGGCAAAATTCCGCCACAAGAACAAGTTCCTGGTGAGGTTTATCAACACGGCGATCGCATTAAATGTTTTGTCGTTGAAGTAAAGCAAGGACTTAAAGGGCCGGAGATAATGCTCTCTCGTTCTCATCCAGCCCTTGTTAAACAATTGTTCGCACTAGAAGTTCCAGAAATTACAGATCGCATTGTTGAAATTATGGCTGTTGCACGTGAAGCGGGGCATCGCACAAAAATAGCGGTACGTACTCATCGTGCAGGTGTTAGCCCAAAGGGTTCACTTATTGGTCCAGTAGGTTCGCGTGCGCGTGCGGTAATGGATGAATTACATGGTGAAAAAATTGACATCGTGGACTGGTCTGAAGATCCAGCAGTCTTTGTTGCACACGCATTAGCGCCTGCAAAAGTTTCACGAGTTGAAGTTACGGATTTGCTTTCGCGAAGTGCAAAAGTGACTGTGCCCGATTACCAACTCTCACTCGCAATTGGAAAAGATGGGCAGAATGCTCGCTTGGCAGCCAGACTTACGGGCTGGCGCATAGATATCCATCCAGATACGCCTTCTTCTGAGTGAGAATTTCTATAAAAGAGTGCCCCGGCGGTACAGTTAGCCAGTTGAATTCGAGTGATTGGCAGAGGCAGTGAGTATCAATTCGATACGAACATGCATTACGTGCCGAAAGCGTTCGAGTCCAACATCTCTTCTGAGAGTGGTTTGTATTGATGGGACTCTTGTCCAGGATTACAAAAAATCACTTCCTGGAAGAGGCGCATGGGTTCATCAAAGTTGTTTAGCAACTGCGATTTCCCGAAACGCATTTAAATATGCGTTAAAACTTAGTGAAACACCAAACGAATTGGATGCGAAAGATATGAAACTCAAATGAGCTCGTTCAGATTATGAGGTCTTACAACTAAGGCTCGCATCCCCTAGATCAATATCTAGAAAAAGAGATTGCGGGCCAAGACAGGAGAACTGTGTCAAAGGTCCGCGTACATGAGTTGGCAAAACAACTCGGTATGGAGAGCAAGGTTGTTCTTGCAAAACTCCAAGAAATGGGCGAATTCGTTCGTTCCGCATCATCCACTGTAGAAGCACCCGTTGTACGACGTCTCATCGAGATGTATCCGGATGCAAAGCCAGTAGAAGAGAAAAAGCCCGTAAAGAAAGCCGCAGCAAAGAAAGCTGCCGCAAAAGCTCCTAAAGAAGTTAATCCAGAACTCGCAGCAGAATTAGCTGCCGAACTCGGTGTTGATCTAGAAGCGCTTAAAGCTTCACGTGCAGAAAGTGTTGTACCTCAACAAGTAATTACTCCTGCAGAGACAACTCCATCAACGGAGGCAACAACAAAACCTGCGACTCCACGTCCAGGTAACAATCCATTTTCTACTGGTAGCGCAGTTCCACGTCCACCACGTCCAGGTAACAATCCATTTTCTACTGGTAGCGCAGTTCCACGTCCACCACAACGTCCAGCCGGTGGTGCACCAGGTTCACCACGTCCTGGTATGTCAGGACCGCGTCCAGGTTCAGTACGTCCAGGTTTTGCTGCGCGTCCATCATCACCGCGTCCACCTTCAACAGGAAATTTCCCACCACGTACAGGTGCGCCATCTACTGGTGCAAATAATTCAAGTCCATACAAAACAACTGGTGGCGGTGCACCTGCAGCAGGTGGTCGTCCAGGTGGTGGACCAAATCGTGGCGGCGGTCGCGGTGGCGCAGGTGGTGCATTCGGAAAGAATCAAAGTAAGAGCAGCAAACGTAAACCGAAGAGCAGAAAAGCATTGCGCGATGAATTCGACAATATGCAGGCACCACAACTTGGTGGCGCAGTTGTTCCTCACGGTGATGGAAAGACGCAAATTCGTATGCGTCGCGGATCATCCCTTGCTGACTTTGCAGAAAAAATTGGTGCAGATCCAGCAGCACTAGTAGCAGCGCTCTTTCACTTAGGTGAAATGGTTACTGCAACACAATCAGTTGATGCAGATACATTTGAAATTCTTGGTGCACAACTTGGATATGTCATCCAAATTGTTAGTCCAGAAGATGAAGACCGCGAATTACTACAGGGCTTTGATATCGACCTAGGTCAAGAGCTTGAAAGTCTTGATCAGGATCGACTCGTTGCGCGTCCACCAGTCGTAACCGTTATGGGTCACGTTGATCACGGTAAGACTCGTTTACTCGATGCAATTCGCCAGACTGAAGTTGTTAAGAGCGAAGCTGGTGGAATTACTCAGCACATCGGTGCTTACCAAATTCACCATGACCACGATGGAACAAATCGTGCGATTACATTTATCGATACACCTGGTCACGAAGCCTTTACAGCGATGCGTGCTCGTGGTGCAAAGGTCACCGATATCGCAGTTCTAGTTGTGGCAGCTGATGACGGTGTCATGCCTCAAACAATTGAAGCACTCAATCACGCACAAGCCGCAGATGTTCCAATTGTTGTGGCAGTAAACAAAGTTGATAAAGAAGGCGCAAACCCTGACAAGGTTCGCCAGCAACTCACTGAGTACAACTTGGTTGCAGAAGAGTACGGCGGAGAAACAATTTTCGTAAACGTATCTGCAAAATCAGGACTCGGTATTGATGCCTTAATTGATTCCATTCTCTTAACTGCTGATGCTGCAATTGACCTACGCGCAATTGCTGATGATGAGGCACGTGGTGTTGCAATTGAAGCTCACCTCGACCGTGGTCGTGGACCAGTTGCAACCGTTCTCGTACAACGCGGAACTCTCAAAGTGGGAGATGCAATTGTTGCCGGTGGTTCATTTGGTCGCGTTCGCGCGATGCTAGATGAGCACGGTGAAAATGTTTCTGAAGCAGGTCCATCTCGTCCAGTTCAGGTACTCGGATTTACATCCGTGCCAAGTGCTGGCGATACGTTCTTGGTAGCAGATGAAGATAGAACTGCGCGTCAGATTGCAGAAAAACGTCAAGCAGCTGAGCGAAATGCTCAACTCGCTAAGGCACGCAAGAAGGTTTCACTCGAAGACTTCATGGAGCAATCCAAGATCACAACTCTTAACCTTATTCTTAAGGGCGATGTGAGTGGTTCTGTTGAAGCACTCGAAGATGCATTGCTACAACTCGATGTTGGCGCTGAAGTAGATCTTCGCGTTATTCACCGCGGTGTTGGTGCAATTACAAAGAGTGACATCACACTTGCCTCAGCCTCAACCGCAGTTGTTATTGGCTTTAACGTTAAGCCAGAACCACAAACTGCAATCTTTGCAGATCAAGAAGGCGTTGAAGTTCGCTTCTACTCAGTTATCTACCAAGCAATTGAAGAAATCGAACTATCACTTAAGGGCTTGCTCAAACCAGAGTACGAAGAGTTTGTTCTTGGTAACGCAGAAGTTCGAGACATCTTTAAATCCAGCAAGGCAGGAAACATTGCCGGATCGATGGTTCTTGATGGAATCATTCGCAGAAATGCGAAAGCTCGTTTGATGAGAAATGGTGAAGTTATTACAGATAACCTCACAATCGATTCGCTTAAGCGATTCAAAGACGATGCCACCGAAGTCCGTGAAGGATTTGAGTGCGGTATTGGTGTTGGAACACTGAAAGAGATGCAAGTGGGAGACACCATTCAGGTCTACGAAATGCGCGAGAAGAAGCGGGCATAAAACGTGGGTTCATCACATCGCAGTCAGAAAGTTGCCGACCGCATCAAAGTTGTTGTTGCAGGCCTCCTCGAGGGCAAAATTAAAGACCCTCGTTTAGGTTTTGTAACAGTTACTGATGCTCGTGTTACTGGCGACCTACAACACGCATCAATTTTTTATACGGTGCTCGGCGATGACGAACAACGCGAATCCACTGCGGCCGCTCTTGAAAGTGCAAAAGGTGTAATTCGCTCTGCTGTAGGAAAAGATTTGGGTGTTCGCGTGACACCGAGTATTGAATTCTTTCTTGATGGATTGCCAGAGAGTGCTCTGGCCCTTGATTCATTACTTGCAAAAGTTCGCGAACAAGACGCCGAAGTTTCTAAATTACGAAAAGAAGCCTCGTATGCCGGTGAACCAGATGCGTATAAAGCGCCAAAGGTAATTGATAACAGCAATAAACCAGTACCGGCAGATCGCATAACTAATTGGGATGACGTTTGAACAATATGTCTGCAACGGATGGATTTGTAGTTGTAGATAAAGCTGGTGCGATGACAAGTCATGACGTCGTTGCAGTTGGTCGAAGAGTCCTAGGAACAAGAAAAGTTGGGCACGCTGGGACTCTTGATCCCATGGCAACAGGCATTCTCATTCTTGGTTTCGGCCACGGCACACGATTACTTCAATACATAACTGATGGCGACAAGTCGTATCGAGCAACAATTGCTCTGGGTGCAGCAACCATCACAGATGATGTTGAGGGCGAAGTTATTTCGCGTGCAAGTAAGAGCGACTTAGATGCAATCACTGATGCAGATATCCAACGAGATTTATCTTCGATGCGTGGCGTTATTTCGCAACGTCCAAGTTCGGTATCTGCTGTCAAAGTTGATGGCAAACGGGCGCATGAGCGAGTAAGAGCAGGTGAAGTCTTTGAACTAGCCTCACGCGAAGTAACAATCTCGCAACTAGATGTTCTTGAAATCCGCCGAACTGATGATGCAATACAGATCGATATTGAAGTGACATGTTCTGCAGGTACATTCATTCGAGCAATCGCGCGCGATCTTGGAGCATCATTAAAGGTTGGGGGACACCTAACATTCTTGCGTCGTACCCGCGTAGCAAGTTTTGGTGAAGACGCAGCGAACACATTCGAAAAGTTCAAAGCCGGTGAATTCAAAACTCTGGGTTTAGTCGATGTTGCTCGATCTATCTTTCAACTTCGTGATCTCAATGCGGAAGATGCACGGGAACTCTCTTTTGGCCGCAAAATTTCGGCATCACCCTCAGCTGGGATTTATGCTGCAATTTCATCTTCCAACGAATTAATTGCTTTACTTGAAAATCGAGATGACGGCGCAAAACCCATCGCAGTTTTCGCTCCGGCGAATTGAAGTGGCAGAATATAAACATGAGTAAGCGCGTGGTTGCGATTGGTGTCTTTGACGGTGTTCACCGCGGGCACCAAGAGATTCTTAATCGTGCCAAAGAGATTGCTGATGGCGGTTCTGTAATTGCACTGACTTTTGACCCGCATCCAGCAACAGTATTTGCTCCAGAACGGGCACCTAAGTCACTAGTTACTCTGGCTGATCGAGTTGTATTACTTAAGATTCATAATGCAGATCAAGTTGCAGTCATAAAATTTGATGAAAAGTTTGCCTCGATGTCACCCCAGGATTTTGTCGACAGTGTTCTCATTAATCAATTGCAGGCAACGGACATAGTTGTTGGTGAGAACTTCACTTATGGCTACAAGGCCCAAGGAAATATCGATTCATTGCGCGCTAGTGGTGAATCGAAAAAATTTGATGTTCACGTTCTTTCGCTTTCAGAAGAAGAAAAACAGAGTATTTCTTCATCGAGAATTCGCACACTTGTAGCTCAAGGGCACGTTGAATCTGCACGCACCTTATTAAGTCGCCCACATCGTTTAGATGGAATTGTTGTTCACGGCGAAGCACGTGGCCGCGAAATTGGTTATCCCACTGCAAATTTAGGAAACATCGAAGGTCAATGCATTCCCGCCGATGGCGTTTACGCAGGTTGGCTAACAGTTGGAATTAATCGTTGGCCTTCTGCAATTTCCATCGGAACAAATCCAACATTTGATGGAGATCGAGCCAGACAAGTTGAAGCGTATGCACTCGATCAAGTTGGTTTAGATTTATATGATCAAGGAGCAACGATTGAATTTGGATGGAGATTGCGAGATACCCTCAAATTTGATGGTCTTGATCCGCTACTTGAACAAATGGCGAAAGATTGCCAACGTGCGCGGGAATTGACCGAGGAATAGCCTCGATTTCCTCTATCCACAACCCCGCTGGTAACCTTTGCCACGTCCAACGAGAAAAAGAGTTTCCGTGTGGCAGACCGGCAACCATCGTGGCCAAGTAAAAGGAGATGCAAGAAATGGCATTAACACCAGAAGTAAAGAAAGAAATCGTTGCTAAGTACGGCAACTCCGCTACTGACACAGGAAGCCCTGAAGCTCAGATCGCGTTGTTATCAAAGCGTGTAGATGAGATTACTCATCACCTTCAAACCAACCCACATGATCACCACAACCGTCGTGGTCTTTTGTTATTAGTTGGTCAACGTCGACGCATTCTTCAGTACCTCGCAAAGACAGACATCAATCGTTACAGAACGATTATCGAAAAACTCGGCATTCGCCGTTAATTAGACACAACTACTAGCCGCGTGGGCAATGGTCCTCGGTAGTGGTTTCCGGAAAATTTAGCGCATACGAAAGTTGCGCGTCCGTGAACTTCGATCGAAGATTCATTGTGCTCGACTCGGCTGTAGTCGAGAATAGGAGCGACCCATGGAGGGTCAAGAGATTCAATCCGCCGTTGCAGTAATTGATAACGGCAAGTTCGGAAAACGAGAAATTCGTTTTGAAACAGGCCGCCTTGCAAAGCAAGCAGCCGGAGCAGCAGCAGTTTATTTAGATGATCAAACAATGATCTTCTCAGCAACAACTGCTTCTAAAACACCTAAAGATCAATTCGACTTCTTTCCTTTAACAGTAGATGTTGAAGAGAAGATGTACGCAGTTGGTCGCATCCCAGGATCATTTTTCCGTCGTGAAGGACGTCCATCAGAAGATGCGATTCTTACATGCCGCTTAATCGATCGCCCATTGCGCCCATCTTTCGTTAAAGGTCTTCGCAATGAAGTACAAATCGTTGTAACAGTTATGGCTCTAGATCCTGATCACATGTACGACGTGATTGCGATTAACGCCGCTTCAATGTCAACGCAACTAGCAGGACTTCCATTTTCTGGACCAATCGGCGGCGTTCGCGTTGCTTTAATTGACGGACAATGGGTTGCATTCCCTAATCATTCACAGCTTGATAAGGCTGTCTTTGACATGGTTGTTGCTGGTCGCGTAACTAAAGATGACGTAGCCATCATGATGGTTGAAGCAGAAGCAACTACACACACAATCGATCTCATTAAGGGTGGCGCACCAACTCCAACTGAAGAAGTTGTCGCACAAGGTCTGGATGCTGCAAAGCCATTTATTAAGATTCTTTGTGATGCGCAGTCAAAGCTTGCGAAGGTTGCTGCAAAGCCAACCGCTGATTTCCCCGTCTTCTTGGATTACCAAGATGATGTTTTTGCAGCCGTAGAAAAGGCAGCGAAAGCTGATCTCGCTAAGGCACTTACTATTTCAGGTAAGCAAGAACGCGAAACAAAGATTGATGAAATTAGTGCCTCTGTTAAAGAGTCGGTAAGTGCGCAATTTGAAGGACGCGAAAAGGAAGTTCCTGCTGCGTTTCGTTCTCTCACTAAGAAGTTAGTTCGTCAACGTGTACTACGCGACAAGATTCGTATCGATGGACGTGGATTGCGCGATATTCGCCCACTATCTGCTGAAGTTGAAGTAATTCCTCGCGTTCATGGTTCAGCAATTTTCGAACGTGGTGAGACTCAGATTCTTGGTATCACAACTCTTAACATGCTTAAGATGGAGCAACAGCTCGATACTCTCAATCCTGAAAATCACAAGCGTTACATGCACAACTACAACTTCCCACCATATTCAACTGGTGAAACAGGTCGTGTAGGAACTCCTAAGCGCCGCGAAATCGGCCATGGTGCTCTTGCAGAACGTGCACTCGTACCAGTTCTTCCAAGTCGCGAAGAGTTCCCTTACGCAATACGTCAGGTTTCTGAAGCACTTGGATCAAATGGATCAACTTCTATGGGTTCAGTTTGTGCATCAACACTGGCACTACTAAACGCTGGAGTTCCACTACGTGCACCAGTTGCAGGTATTGCAATGGGTCTGATTTCAGATGATGTTGATGGCAAAGTTGAATACGTTGCTTTAACAGACATCCTTGGTGCAGAAGATGCATTCGGCGACATGGACTTTAAAGTTGCTGGAACAAAGGACTTTGTTACAGCCCTTCAATTAGATACAAAGCTCGATGGAATCCCAGCATCAGTTCTTGCTGGCGCACTTCTGCAAGCAAAAGAAGCGCGTCTTGCAATTCTTGATGTAATGAATGAAGCAATCGATACACCGGATGAGATGAGTCCATTTGCTCCTCGAATCATTTCTGTAAAGATTCCAGTTGATCAAATTGGTGCGGTAATCGGGCCTAAGGGCAAGATCATCAACCAGATTCAAGATGAGACTGGCGCAGATATTTCTATCGAAGATGATGGAACTATTTATATCGGTGCAACCGATGGTCCATCAGCTGAAGCTGCTCGCGCACAAATTAATGCAATCGCTAATCCAACAATGCCTGAGGTTGGCGAACGCTACCTAGGCACTGTTGTAAAGCTTGCAGCATTTGGCGCTTTCATTTCACTTATGCCAGGTAAAGATGGCTTGCTCCACGTCTCGCAAATTCGCAAGATGCATGGCGGAAAGCGCATTGAGAACCTAGAAGAAGTTATGAAGGTTGGCGACAAGATTCAGGTTGAAATTGGCGAAATCGATCCAAAGGGAAAGCTTTCACTAGTTCCAGTTCTTGAAGAAGGCGCGGCTTCAGCCGAATAAATGTCAGTTCGTCGCACAGTATTGCCTAGCGGTCTGCGCATCGTCACTGAAGAAGTATCTTCAGTTCGAAGTGCAGCCGTTGGCATCTGGGTAAATGTAGGTTCTCGTGATGAAGCACCAGCTGTTGCTGGTGCTTCTCACTTTTTAGAACACCTTTTGTTTAAAGGCACACAACGACGAAATGCTTTGGAAATTTCTTCAGCCATCGAATCTGTTGGTGGCGAAATGAATGCGTTTACTAGCAAGGAATACACCTGCTTCTACGCACGTGTCATCGATTCAGATCTTCCCATGGCAGTTGATGTGATTTCTGATCTCATCACTTCATCGATTGTTACGGCAGAAGATGTAGATGCTGAGCGCAAAGTTGTTCTAGAAGAAATTGCTATGCGCGATGATGATCCGAGTGATTTAGTCCATGACCTATATGCCGAAACTTATTACGGAGATACTCCGTTAGGGCGCCCAATTCTTGGAACAATAGATTCAATCAATAACATGACGCGTAACAGTGTTTTTAACTATTACAAGAAGCGTTATTTGCCTCAAGATTTAGTTGTTGCCGTAGCTGGAAATATTAAGCATAAGCGAGTAGTTGCGATGGTCGAAGAAGCGCTTTCGCGCGATAACTTCTTAGACGTTAGTGGAACTCCACAGATTCGACCAAACACAACTGTAAAGCGTGGAAAACAAGGTCGAGTAGGAATCATTTATCGCAAGAGCGAACAAGCGCACATGTTTTATGGGATGGAAGGCGTGACGCGAAATGATGATCGTCGCTTCACGATGGGCGTTTTATCTGCAGCTCTCGGCGGCGGAATGTCTTCACGTTTGTTTCAAGAAATTCGCGAGAAACGTGGTCTTGCGTATTCTGTTTATTCATACGCTCAACAATTTGCAGGTTCAGGACAAATTGGATTTTATGCAGGCTGTAACCCAAGCAAAGCAATTGAAGTGGTAAATATTATTCAGGAAGTTTTGGCTGATGTAGCCGATAATGGAATGTCACATGAAGAGATTGAACGAGCGAAGGGCGCCGTTCGCGGTTCACTAGTACTTAGCCAAGAAGATTCAGGATCTCGCATGAGTCGAATCGGCAAGAGCGAGATTGTTTACGGCGAGATCATGGGCTTCGATGAAATTCTCAAGGCGGTTGCACGCGTAACACCAGAAGATA
>Ga0247722_10002126_pt1 | contig 10428 bp, 12 predicted proteins | sample MSEWelMarce3H_FC_FD_189094 | JGI IMG/M metagenome (GOLD analysis project Ga0247722, IMG submission 189094) | Subsurface sediment microbial communities from gas well in West Virginia, United States - MSEEL Well Study Marcellus 3H_FC | ecosystem: Environmental > Terrestrial > Deep subsurface >...
AGGACCAGCAGCAGCAGAACCACCAGAACCACCAGACATATCAGACCCATCAGAAGAATTAAAAAAACACATATTATTCAACCGTGCTGGCATACCTGCAGATGGTATTATTAGTTTGATGAAAGGCGAAGTACTAAATGAAAAAATTAAGGAAATTGGTAAAGTTTTAGAGCCACATATTCATACAGGCGTATTTTACCTTGAGATGCCAGGTGTCCCACTTACCACAACACAACTACTAGATAAAAGTGATGAGGATAAACGTGTTGCGCTTAATATATTAAATGAGCTAGCCAGGAGGTTTGACCCTCATATAGGTACATATTCACGCCAAAATGATGGACATCCAGACCCACCTACAAGAATCGTTAATGATGACCGTGGAGCATCAGGCAGTTATTCCGGTAGGGATGGAGAAGTAATAAGGGTACAGGATGAGATAGACAGAAAGTTAGAACAAATTATACAAGATAGTCGTAGCGTTCTGCCTACATTAATGAAAATTATACAGGATAAATCCCGCAATATTGATGAATATATTAAAACAACTGGTCGTTATTTAAACACGCTACTTGGAAATCATCATGTGTTTTACATTCCAAGGTTAAAGAAAACATTCACCACAGACGAACTATTATCAGAACATCCGAGTGTAAAATATGAAGCATTTGATTCTATAGATGAAATACTAAAAGATGGACTGCCAGACGGTAGAGGTGGAGGCGAAGATGGTGGCGGAGGTGGAGGTGAAGGCAAACAATCGGTTAGGGGCGATATGACTCTTGATGATTGGAAAGCTGCCGCTAAATCAGTTGGTATATTGGAAGACGAGATAGAAATAGCACCGGATATAGATACACTTAAATCTCTAATTTTTTCTGTTTCACCGCAAGAAGCGTCTTCGAAGAAAAAAGAACCTAGTGTAGGAACATTATCCCAAGATCAATCCATAACACACGGTGTGACAGCTAAACCTATTGATTCTGAAGAAGAAGAAGAAGAAGATTTGAGTGAATTGATAGGAGAGGCTGATGAACTTGGTGTAGACCAAGCTATATTGATGAGCAGAGACAAGGCACTACTTACTGCAGCAATTGCCTCTAAACAAGAGGGCAAATCAAGTGCTCATGCTCCACCCATCCCAAAGGATACACAAGACGAATTATTTAAGTCCATTCCGGAAAATCTACAACGAGCATTAGTAGAGGTGGTAAATGAACATATTTATACAGTAGAACAGTTTGAGATTGCACCGCCAGACCAGCAAGACCAATATATTAAACACATGGGTGAAATATTAGAAGGCGAAATTGGTAACAACCTAGTTTTTTTTATTTCGCCTCAACACGGGACTTTAACAGTAGAAGAATTATTAAAAGCAGATTACGCCATAAAAAGACAAGCATTTGTAGTGATGAATAGCGCAAGACCGATAGCAGAGCTTGAGACACAACAAAGAATTGAGGCCGACAAAGCCCGTCTACTTGAAACTTCCCATGTCGGCGGTATACATAAAAGGTCTTTGCGTAAATCAAAAAATTTACGTAAAAAACGCAAGTTGACAAAACGTTCCCGTCGTTGACCAAGTATACTGAATGTTTTAAGAATAATATAGTATTATAGTATGCCATCTGTGAGAGAGCTTCTAGCGCAATATAATAAGGAAACTCCAAAAATGAATTTGACAGAGGATGAATTAGAATTGTTAATAAGCAGGTATGTAGGACCCGCAACTTTATCAAAAGATGTTATTGAAAAATTTCCTATGGATAAATTCAAGACGAAAGATGAAGAGACAAATAAAAGTCCATATGACGACCTTTATCAATCCATACAAGAACACATTAAGGATATTAGGCGACAACGACGAGATGCTAGTCCCGCTATACAAGAAACGCCAGAAAGAATGGATTTTGCGTCAAGCGAACGTAATAGAAGAGAACTTGATACAAGGCCGCAACCGCCACCGCCACCATCAGTTGGTGGAAGACGTAAACCGACAAGACGGCGTAAATCAAGACGTAGACGCTCTCGCAAGCCAGTATACTAAAGTTCTACGGTCTAGGTTATGCATCGGACACCTTGTCAATGTAGCGGTATAGACGATTCAAATCCAACAGAGAAATACACTGATTGAGCATTTGTAAAATAGTAGATTCATTGTGGGTTTTCCTCAAGTCTATCATGTAAGCAAACATGTCCTTCTTGTCCATGGCCAGCTCACAACAAATCCGTTGAATGAAAACTGTATTGTTGTATTCCGTAGAGTATTTCGTCAAGATTTTTGTAAACCGAATGTCGTGTATTTTATGCTGATTTTCTTGTTTGAACAGGTAATTCGTATAAAACGTTTTTAAAATAAAACTCATTTCTCCAAACCCCCACAATTGTTTCTGAAACGTGATTCTATCTACATAATCCGTAAAACACAATTCAGTCAAAATTTTAGTATACAGAAGAATCATTTTGGGTTGTTTCATCTTTTGTAGTAAATCAATCACATTTTCATGCCATAACAGAGAAATGATAGAACGGTCGGTATCGTTCATGATTTCGTAATCCGAAAAGGAACATTGCGAATTCATGATACGTTGAGTGGACTGTTTGGCATCTTCATGTATACTGTGATACAATATCATGTCCATGTTCCCCGTAAAGTTTTTATCATACATGTCAATGACTTGAAATACTTTTTTGATACTCTTGATGTGAGACGCCATAGGCAAGTAGGTCGGTGCCCGATGCTGTAAAATGCTCATGATTTGTGGTGGCGTCGCTTCTTTCAATTCAATGGTGACACAACACTTCATCAACTCCTTCATCTTCTTTTCCTGGTTGGGCAGGCCAATACATACAATGGGAATGTGAGTAATGGTTTCCGTTTTTTGTCGTTTTGTTTTTTTTGGCCGTACCAATTTGATGAGTGAATTGATACCGCCTTTGTCGCCATTGTTCATGTAATCCACATCGTCCATCAAAATGACCATGTTCGTCTTCCGTTTAAAAAACGAATCCATGACATTGGTATCGGATACATTATGGATGTTGATGGTTTCAATGGTATTTTTATTTCGGGAATCGCATGCATCGTAGGTAATGACATCGTAGTTCAACGATTTCAAAATGGTGAGGGCAAAGGTCGTCTTTCCACACCCCGGCGGACCGTAAATGTAGACGCATTTTTTAGATTTGTCGTCCTGTTTATTGAAATGTTTCAAGAAATCTACCATGGTTTTTTCAGGTAAATCTCTTTGTAATAAATGATTCATGTTATACTAAATTGATTTAGTTTGTTTAAATAGTATAACGCAATTATATAGATGAGTCTTTTGTCCACGTTGGCTCACATTTACATGGGAGAATATGTCCGTGAAAAACGATATCCTCAGGTTCATGCTGTTCTTGTTCATCTGGAACAATCCGACATTTCAACCATTACAAATGCCCTGTTGGAAAAAGATGATGACATGGGAAACACACCTCTCATGTATATCGTCATGTTTTTACGCCCTTCATGGATACGCCGGATGATGACCCTTGTACGGCGATTGGACGACAAGGTACGTGAGCGTATACTGAACGCTCGGAATGGGAACAAGGAATCTGTCTTGATGCTTCTGTTGGAGGCAGAACAAGTGGAAGCAGAGGAGACGGGTCGTCCTCTATCTACAAAAAACATACGATTGTTGATGATGAATGGAGCTCGTCCGGACGACGATACAGGTGGAAAAAGTGCTCTTCAATTTGTCAAAGACATGGACATGGACATTGTCTTGTGTGGTTTAGGCCGAAAAACTCGTTCTAAACGATAATGGGCAACCTTGAACGATTGAAGATTTAGTTATTTCAAAGAACTAAAAAATAACAGAGTACATCATGACACCTGAACAAACATCCTTGGTGGCTATTCTTTTGTCCATGGTCGTGGCCTGGGGAACCATGATGGCGTACTACATTCGGCAACAACAGCTGTTACAGGTAAAGGACACTCCAATTAAATAAGTTGTGTAGTAGTATGGACGACACCACTTCGGTGGATTCTACCGAAGCAAGTTGGACAGAAGACATTGAAGAAGTGCTACGTAATGTCAATGAAAATGCAGACTATTTACAAGAAGAACATCGTCGTCAATATCTTTTTTTAAAATGTCAGCTCTACTACTATCGGATTCCTATCATTTTGTTCTCCAGTATCAACTCGGTATTCAGTGTAGGACTCTCTACCTATATTTCCCAACAGACGACAAGCTTGGTCAACTGTTTGATTAGTTTGTTATGTGCATGTATTTCAGCCATTGAACTCTTCATTGGTATTCATAAAGGGATGGAAAACAGTTTGGCGGCGTATCATGGATACAAGTTGTTGACCATTAAAATAAGTACTTGCTTGAAGTTGTCGCGTAAAAATAGAGAGTTGGCAGGTGTTCCTTTCATGAAAGAAGTTTTGGCGGACTATAACAATTTACTAGAGACGTCCATGGTCATTTCTCCTTATTTGGATGACATTTTGGTGCGGGTCGGAGACACTCCGAATCCTTTAAGGAACCGAACCTTTTCCATTGAATGAGAGTCTATTTTGCTGACATTATCGTCTATATCGTTTTGTATCCTTGTTCTTTCTTTTCTTGTTCCTTTTCTTTCGTGAGAAACCTCGTACAACACCTGAATATTTATTCACCTCATCAGCTAAGTGTTCTAATCCAGCTGTTGTTGTAACTTCATATATTGGATCAGCACGAATAAATTCGTAATTTTGTAATATGACGGTGTTATTTCCGTGTTTTTTGTCATTTACTGCTCTAAGTTGTACGTCACTTCCACCTTTTGCAAGAATACGTGCTCTTAACGGAGGAGGGACTTTCCCCTGAGGTTTACGTGTACCATCTGGAAAAGACCTCGTAAATACCCAATATGTAGCTTCTTGTTCTTCCGGCGTAGTAGGGGTTTTAAGTTCGTAAAAATTTTTTATTGGTTTTCCACGAAATATAAAGTTAAATAGACGTTTAGGAGTCGGAGGTGATGGAGGCGGAGGTTCCTCAGTTCTAGTTTTTTTTGAAGATTCAGCCATACTCTTCGCACATATTTTTTTTTTTAAAATTGAGATGGATAGAATGTCTGTCAAAGCGTAAACCATGTATACGCTGACTGCTCACATTCCCCACAAGGTGTCGGCGGAACATGTCCTTCATACCATGCATACATGGGGATCCTTGGCGACCAAGGGTCATGCCTATTTTCAGGATGGTATGAATTTATGGGTCTTTGACTTTACTACACTGACACCAGAGGGACACCGTTTCTATGCTCAGCTTCAGACAAACAAGTATACCAGAGTAAACGAGTGGCAGTTTAAATGTGAAGCATCTTGCGATTCGCGACCATGAGTATACGTTAAAGTACATCCTTGGCATAAACGCATTTGCTTAACAACCGATGGGAAAACATGCTGTCTGGATAAGGACAGATAACATGTTGGGTAGAACTCCCTAATAAATGTGCAGAAATCATTAACGAAGTATAAGTCATGATGATAATGTCGGCATGTATACTGTCGCTCAACATTTGCAATTCATTGGACATGTCCTGTACCAACGTTCTTTCGCTAGACAACATATCCACGTCCAAGGTGGTATACAGCAAAATACGGTATTGATTGCATTTTTGAAATTTTTGAATGACTTGAAAGGTAGGTTCATTGTAGGATTTGATATGACATACAACATGAAGATGACCCTTTTCATAAGAAGGAGAAGGTAAACAGGGTAAAAAGGCGTTGCGCAAAGTAGGTATACACAACTCAAATTGGGAATCCACCTCCATGTTTGGAAGGTAGGAATACGCATGGTTTTTATGAATTCCATCATAGTAATACACGGTAGAATCCACGTCAGGGTCCTTTAGTATTTCAGGAAAAGACCGTTTTTCGTGAAGCTTTTGATGCGTAGGGACAAACCGAGTTGGAGGAAGAAGTGATTGAATGGATGTATTCAAAAAAGCGGACAGTTCCGTGGAATAAGGAAGTGTATCCATATGACAATATTGGACATGATGCTGTAGATGCAATGATAAAAGTCGTAAGGCTCCTTCTATGTAATGCATGAAAGATTTTACATAGACTTGTCCTACGTTGACTTTATGGAGAGTATACCATTTATGGTGACGCACCATTATGTCTTCGGACAAGGAGTCAAATTGAATCCAATAAGGAGACACCGGCTTGTACTCTTGATAGTAGGCAACCGTAGGAAATAAAGAAAGAGGTAATTTTTTCCATGTTAATTTGTATTTGATTTCATGGATGTATACAGACTCATTCCATGAATCTTTCTTTTTATAATTGTCTGGATGAAAGAGCGCCCTTGTCGTAGGAGTAGAACGAAGAAACATCCATTCGGTAGACACGGAGGCAGTAGAAATAGACTCGGAGGGTAGGAGGAGGTCGGTGTCCTCTATTGCATCCAACAAATAGTCAAATACACGTAAATTTTCATAGACAATGTTAGGAGAAGTTATACAAACATAGTCGTGAACTAGTAAATTTTGATGAAGAATTTCTAACCGAGTATACGCCCTGTTTGTACTTTTTACGAGTTCACAGGATACATATTTTTGTAAAGTTGTGTATACATCCTCTCCTATGCAGTATACATACATAGGAGACATGTTGAGGTTGCGCAACGATTGGATAGAGTTCAGTATACAGGCCGTGTCTTGAACGACCGCAATGAACCGAATGGGAATGGTATGTAAAGATGGTTTGAGGAAGTTCTTGGGAAAATCATTCAGCGTCTCATAAAAATTCAACAATAGATTCATGTTTTTTTGATTCAATGGATTGACTACGGGTAAAAAGACCACCGAATAAGGAACATCGTTCAAAATGGAACACTGTTCACTAAATCCACTTCCATGACCATAATAACTAAAACAATAGGTTCGTTGCGATTTGGACAAGACAATGTACTCCAGGATGGTAGAATACAAATCATTGGAATCCTCTGTATGTGCCATGTGAGAAACATGTTCGTCAAAATAATAAAACCCAAACAATTTATGCAACTTTTGTTTTAAATGATAATTGTTGCTCATGACCATGGTCGTAGGAGGCAATTGTAATTTAATAATTTCTGCCAATAAATTATTGTCGGTAAACGAAGTTGTAAATTCGGAATCTTTACAGCGAATGTGTAAGACTTGATACTGCTTCAAGGGAAACAATCGTTGAACATCGTTATAATAATGAGATTTGAACGTAAAAAAGGAATTGATATACTGTTTGATATCACTGGTAAGCAACTCTCGATTATAAAACAAATTGTTATACAGATAGAGAGTCGTGTCCGAGGATTGAAGAAACGTTTGAATCAAGGGTACAATCTGATAATTCAACGGTGTATATTTATGTGAAATAAGTAGTTTATGGATAGGCTTAGAAATGGGTTCACAAGGATGTTCCATACAGGCATGAATGGCGTGTTGTGAAACATTAAGTTTAAATTGTACATGATAATGTTTTGCGTATTGAGCCAGTAAGATGGATCCTCTCAAATAATCGGCAATTCCATTGCTGTAGTCCAGGACATTTACCAAGGTTTTATCCGACGGTATACTATTTAACGCATGACTTACATCAATTGGATGTACCGGCAATATACTGAGAGAGTGCGATTCTACTTCATAGGGGAGCAAAGGAATGTTGTTGTTTAAGATAAAGGGTACAGAAGGTAGGCCTATACCATCCGGGTTTTTCTCAAGTACCCTAGGCTTCACGCCAATCATTTTAAACATAATGTACAGATTAGACTATATATTACTCAACCAAGCGAAGTGTATACAGTTCTCCTCGTGCCATCAAAGGAACCGGTAATTTTTCTGGAAAACACCACAACAACGGCAACAACTCTTTTGTCAAATCCAACACGGTAAGAATCACATGTGGAGTTTCTTCATTGAATTTACATTTGGTGGTTACACGCACCCCAAACATTTCGTGAAATGTATCTACCAGAGCGTCCACCATGATACCATTTTGTCGGACACGAGCCAGTGTTTCTGCGTCCGCCGTAACTCGTATTTGAACGACCGTCATTTCATGTATACACCCGATAGTCCTTGGTCCTCAATTTTATGTCAAAACGGCTCCCGTATACTCTGTAGGTACTTTTTTTCAAAATAACACAAGGGAATGTGGTAGGTATGTGCCAGTATACTTAATAAGCTCTGATCATGACGATGTTCTATGAACTCGGGTACATTGGGTAGTATACTGGGCGAATCCGTAATGTCGTGGTAGCTACAGCACATGTGAAGCCATTTGTTCATGTAGTCCACCGTTTCTTTTGTATTTCGGAGGAGAAGTGCTCCCGCCCAACAATCTTCCAACAAAGCCAACTTGTCCATGGAATATTTTTGAAGAACGTCCATTTTACACCAGTGTTTCATAGAGTAGACGCGGTCGTTGGGTTTATTTTTCCATAGCATGATGTCGTGGGTTTTCATATGGTCTTCATACAACCCGGCAAAGGGTTGTGTGAAATAATATTTAGAATCCATATAAAAGAGAAGGTCTCCTTCTTGTAAGGTAAGCAACGTCGTGTAAATGATGTACGGCTTCCAAAGCCAATACCCACCACCACGACGGTGATTCAAAATATGACTGTGTTTCATAAAAAAAGAGGCGTCTAGGTCATGTCTACCTTTGATAAGAATGTTAAATTCAGGAGCATGAAGACGTACGGACGTTAACAAATCCTCCAAAAAAGCCGTATGGGTCATATCGTCATACACTAAAAAATAAAGCATACTATATCTAAGTAGTAAAGGTTTAAATACAACTTGGTGAACTACCGGGAAGTTGACCATCTGAACGATGATATATTTTTATCATGCAGATACATGAACCCCAATGTATTGACTGTGTATACATCTCCCTTTAAAAAAATTAGGTTGGGCAAACCCTACGATGGCGGATACATCATCGTGGATATACCCCGTGTACAATATTCCACGCTTCTCGCCGGAGGAATATCCACCGACAGCAGTTTTGAAGAACACTTTATTCGTACTTATCCAAATGTATCTGCCTTTGCTTTTGATGGAACCATAGAGACCTTGCCCAAACCAAATACAGCGATTACGTTCATACAGAAAAACATTGGTAGTGTGAACACCCATGACACCACCAACCTACATGATATCATCAACGCAACCGAGAAAATTTTTGTAAAAATGGACATTGAAGGAGGTGAAATTCCATGGATAAAGAGTTTAACCGACGAACACATGAATAAATTTGAACAAATTGTCATGGAATTTCATAATCCATTCACCGAAGAAGAAGTAGACGTTTTTTCCAAAATAAACAAGAATCATGTACTCGTCCATTTTCACGGAAACAATTGTTGCGAATTTCGTAATCATAGAGGAGTTATGATTCCTAACATTTTTGAATGTACATATTTACACAAAAAATATTTTATAAGCGCTCCTTTACTGAACACGGAGGTCATACCCGGTAATTTAGATATGAAAAATGTAATTCAGAATGAGGAGCTCCAGATAAATTATCCTCCCTTTGTAAGTGCACGAAAAAAAATCACAATTCGGAGATTAAGATATCTTTAACGGTGTAAAGAATCCGTTATAGAGTGTTCATTCGTTTCATGCACATTTCTTTGTATTCGTAGAACGGGACACAACCGTACCATCCACGTTCCACTCCTTCCCGCTCCCCCTGTTGAATCAAGAGGTCTTTATAAAGATACTTGTCCATACCGCCATACACAGGAACACCAAAGAGCATGAATTGAGTATGTAAATTCCAGGACTCGCGTATTCTCGTCTCACGATATTGGGTCAAATACTCTTGGAGTGGTTGCTTGTGGAGTTGTACCAAATGTTGTTTGACCGATTCCAAGTGAACACGATTCCATTTATAAATCCGAAGAAAGTGATGTTCTGCCATGGGAGGAGCGTATACATAATAGTCGTCCTCTTCTTTCAGCCGATGTTGGAGGTGAAGCGGAATGTTTTGAAAGGTACGGCTTTGTAAAAATGCCAGCAATTTGAAGAAGTGTAGTTCGGCTCTCCACGAAATGACATGAAGGAAACGTTGAATGTACTGTTGTAGGTCGTTAGGAAGAGTGGAAATATCCATGTTGATAGGAATATACTGTATACTATGGTCTCAATTTTAAAATTCAAATTGTAGGTTGCGTATCCGCAAAGGAGGTAAATAGACTACAAAGATTTTACACCTTTTCTTATTTAAAACGCTCCTTTATTTTATTAATTTGTATAATTTTATCATATACATCTCTACAACATACAGCATGATGAAATAAACTTTTATTACTATTATATATAGAAGTTCCAAACACTACATAATCATTTGGAATAAACCCATAATTAATTTTATTTTTCAAGTTA
>Ga0247722_10002127_pt1 | contig 10426 bp, 10 predicted proteins | sample MSEWelMarce3H_FC_FD_189094 | JGI IMG/M metagenome (GOLD analysis project Ga0247722, IMG submission 189094) | Subsurface sediment microbial communities from gas well in West Virginia, United States - MSEEL Well Study Marcellus 3H_FC | ecosystem: Environmental > Terrestrial > Deep subsurface >...
TCCCTTCCCTTCCCTTTCATTTCATTTCTCTCCTCCCTTTCATTTCATTTCTCTCCCTTACACATTCACTAGCAACAGATATCTATCTATCCATCTCTCTCTCTCTTTCTCTCTCTCCCTACATACATCATGGGTTTAGGTGTCCGTGATGTGTCTGTCTTATTTTTAGCATGTCTAGTATTTTTTATTAGTGTGTATACTGATTCATTTGGTACTGGTAATAGTCTAACCAATAGTAGTATAGATTTACATATTGAACCAATATTTTATCAAACTATTGATTTTAAAGGGGAATCATTTGCTAATGGACATGCACCATTACCAAATGAAGTAGTGTAAGACAGGCAGAAAGAACACACACACACACACACACACACACTCTCAACAGACCATATAGCTATTTGATTGAAAGTAGATCTTGATTAAAAACATCAACACAGCTTGTAACTAAATGGAAATATCTGCATAACTAACATCTATCAATCGTCTCACCACTGGTATCTGTGTATTTTGTATGTATGTGTGTTTGCTTGTTGTGAAAATATATATTTTGGGGTTTGTTATTTCTTTGTAGTCCACCTCCTCTGATCACTGATATTGATGGTGATGGTCGAAATGGTATGTGGCATTCAGTCTCTCATCTCATTTGCATTGTTTCGTCATTCATTCATTCATTCATCCATTCGTTCAATTTTTTCATGTGGCTTAACGGTTGCTCATTTGTTTTTCCTTCTCTTTTATTTTATTTCTCTCTTTTTTTCGTATCTTCTTTTCTCTCTCTCTCTCTTTTGACACTCTTGACTTGTTATTTGTGTTTTCTGATGTTTTCATGTTTTCTCAGAGATTGTGTTGGTGACTCGTGAGCCTGCCTTGAAGATTTTGCGTGTCCGTGATGAAGTAGTTGATCCTTCTAGTCCAGTTACTAGTGAGGTAGTAAAAAATATGGAAGTAGTAGCGGAAGTTGGACTACTAGCATCATTGATGATTAAAGCAGGAAGACAACCAGTCGCATTAGCAGCTGGATATGTCAAACCTTACAGTAAATTTAGAAATAGAAAACAAGTAAGATAGAAATTTCAACAAGAAATCAAAGGGACCATGTGATCAATATATGATCAATGAGGAAGCATTCGATAGATGCGTATTGAAAATGAAGAAACCACATCAACAACAGTCACCACCACTACTGCTCACAACTTTTCTTTACTCTTCCTAATCCACAACGTCATCCTATTTATGCTCATGTATTATCTCTGGTGTGGTCTGCTTTGATTCGAATCTGCTTTTTATTTGCTTGTCCCCTTTTTGTTCCTTTTCTTTCTTTGATATTTATTTTGTGTTTTGTGTGTTTGTGTGTTTGTGTTTGTGTTTAGGTGATTGTTGTTGTAACTGAAGGTTGGAACATTTTAGTATTTAATTATCAGTTGAAGTTATTATGGTCTCGTAGTATAGAAAGTGCTGATTTATCTCATTCTTATCTGTCTGAAGTTTCTATTTTGATTGATCCACATCCTATGCGTATTAATGATACAGGTGTCATCATCATAGGTGGTCGTATGAGTCCAAAACGTGATTTAACACATTTACAAACACATCATTCTGATCCAACTGCTTCAGTTGATGACAGCTCACATGCTACATCTGAGTATATGCCACATGAATCACATACTAGTCGTATATTAAAACCAGGGGATGCCATAGTAGATACAATGGAAGAAAATGATCAAGAAACAGAGAGTCTCATGAAAGATAATCTACATTTTGATCGTCAAGAAGCACATTTCTCTTATTATGCATTTGATGGACGGACAGGTAGTAATCGATGGCGTCATGATTCCACCTCATTTGTAGAAGAAGATGTTGCCAGTGGACTACTCAGACCACAACATGAAGTACATGTGGGAGAAGTAGATTGGAGACAATTTAGAACATCAATCTTACACGCATTACCACACTCATGGAATGGAGATAGAATGGACACATGGCTAGATTTAAAACATTTCGAAAAAACAAGAAAAGGACATGATAGACAAGCTGTCAAAAGAAAAAGAAAAATCAAATCAAACTTCTTTGTACAAGGTATAGAAAAGTGTCTTCGATTATTCGCACGAACATCAATTCACCGTGTAGCATTGTGAAATGTTGCGATTTGTTTCTTGTTTCTTTCGCATTTCTTATCTCTATTGTTTCTTTAACTTTCATGTGGCTCTCTCTATGGCATCACTTGTAACTCTGGGCTGCTTGTTCTTGATCTCTTTCTCGTTTGCTTCTTCTGCTGTTTCTTCTGCTTCTTTTCTTCTTATTTACTTTATCGTTTAATTAGATGCATTCAATCTTCGTCCTCATAGTGATACAGAGCATGTTGAAAATCCAAATGCTATTGTATCTCATGTTCGTGATGGTATCGAAAGTAAGTGATCTCACACCCTTGAGTGTCTTTTCGTTCTTTCATTCACTCTCTCTCCATCCCAAATCAATGACGACCTTTCTTCTTGGATTCTAATGTGATCAAACCGTATCTTCTCTCCTTCCACTTTGGTATGTAATGTTTGCGTTCATTGCTTCTGATTTCTTTTTCTCATCTATCTTAGTTCTTCACTTTTATAGTGGTCGCCCATTATGTCGTCTCACGATGAACAAAGGATCTGTACATGTTGATATGAATGGTGACGGTGTAATTGGTATGAAATGAAAATTCTAATCAAACTAGCTCATAGCTTCCTTTCTTATCTATTGAAGCACACTTATCAAATCAAAGATCAATCGTTCTGAATGAACAGATGTGGGCATATATCATATGAGAGATTCATTTTGGCATCTAATTTTTCTTCCTTCTTCTTTTTTTGTTTTTTGTCTCCTCAACATCTTCTCTTCGTGCCGTTTTTTCAATTATACTTACACTAGATCATATTGAACCAGTTGGTGGTATGCATTTGCCCCATATCAAGCAACGCAGTCAACATGGCATTGAATTACCTAAATGTTTAGCTATTGTTCATTCAGGAGTACCAGTAAGTCAAACTGTTGGATGCAAGATATTGAGGATCTTCTTCTTTTATCGTTTGTCCTGGTAGCAAGCGGACGCTCATTATTTCGTTGAAACTCTTTTTTTTTGATTCTTATATGAATATTGTGTCTTGCTGTTTTTTCCCTCTCATGATTAACAGTCATCTCGTCAATTGTTTAACACTTCAATATGTCAAGATACTTGGTCCACTAATTTGTTTCGTACTATTTCTGCCATTCAACCCCAAGAAGCAAGTGGTGTGGGTGGTGTTGGTACAAGTGGTGGAGTTTTGACAACTGATGGTCGTACTGCTGAAGAACAAGGTGCATATTCAAGGTTAGGTAACTTGTTTGGTGCTAAAGAAGTACCACAGTTGAGAAATGATCAATTAGCTGTGGCTCATCCCATTGTCATTCAAGATCCAGCTACTTTTGGAAAATGTAAGTGTGATCATGTACTTCATTCATCCATCTTGTCCGCTGTTGTTCTTGTTGCTAGCTCGCTTGAAGCAAGCAGAATATCAGCACTCACAAGTTCATGTTGCGATTGGCTTTGCTTTATTTGGTCCCACCTCTCAAACTTCGTTTCCCTTTCTTCTTCTTGTTTCTTTTTCTTTGTTCTCTTCTGTCTCCCTTTCATTGTCGTGTCATCATCAGCTATTAAGCGCCGTCGTTGGCACGCAGTATTTTTCTTAAATACAGGTGTAGTGTCTGCTGTCAATCATGACGGCAGTCGTTCTTGGAAAGCACTCACAAAATCAAATTGGTTAACCAGTAAGCAGCAATTAAAGCAACTCAACCAACATTCCATCATCCACACCAATAACGACAACACCATACTCTACACCCACACAGATCGTGCTTGTCTTGAGGCTCACGCTTATCTGCTTTTTCGTTTCTTTTTTATTATTTTGTTGTAATGCAATTTGCTTTGCTTTTGTGTCGCCATTTTCCCTCGTTACTTTTTGTTTCCACCATAGGTCCACGTGGTTCTGATGGTGAATTATCTGCAGCTCAATATGCTTTTCGTCCATCTGTCGTTCCTTATGCTTTACGTGCTGACACAAAACCAGTATGTATATCTCACTCATATTACTCATCGCATCTTTATGGATAGTATTACACCTTGAATTTCTCCTGTCATTTGTTAGCTGATGTGTATTGTCTTTCAATCTTGTTGAATATCATGTGATTTCTTTTGCCTCTCCTTTTCTTTCGCTTCTATCTTTGTGTAGGATCATATTTTGACAGTTGGAGAAGACAGTGTGACTGTATTAAGTTTAGGTGGTTCTGTTCGTTCATCTGTCATGTTACGTGATGTAAGTGTTGCCCATCCAGTGATAGGTGATTTAAACAATGACGGTATAAATGACATAATATTTATCTCACCAAAAGGTTATTATGCTTATACAATTACTCGTCGTATGGGTGTACAATTATTCAACATCTTATTGTTTACATTAGTCATTATTTTAGGTATTATTCTCACTTTTAAAATTGCCACACAAACTACCTTGTTAAATACTCAACGTTTACAAGCACAAACTGGCATGTATTCATCTACCCGTGCTAATGCAAAAATTAAAACTACTTTCACATCAAACTTTCAGGCAAATCCAACACCGTCATCTTCCTTCAAAGCAACTGTCAAACCAGATTGAGATCAAAGATTGTACAAGTGCACATAAACAAAACATTCACCTCGATTTGAATCTCCTTTTGCTTCACGTGTCGTTCTTTTGGTCGATGAAGTCAAATTGATGAATTCTTTCGCTTATGTAATCTACACATTTCTTTTGCTTCATATTATTGTCTATTTATATTTATCTCCATACGTATTTACATACAAATTTAGTTATTTTCAAGAATCCAAACGCATCCTTGATTCATCATTTCAAATGTGTGTTCATAGCACGTGCTGAATTTGGAGGTGTGTTGAAATAGAGTGATGGATGCAGTGAAGCGTTTAATGAAGCGCGTGGGAAGAGTTGCGTTTTGTAAAAGAAATCAAAGTAGACTAGAAAATTTTATTGCAAGTTTGACAGTGAGGTAGCTGAGGTGAGTCAACTTGAAATGACGTGAGTCAGTTTGCAGGGAGTGATTTCATTGCAAAACTCATTCTTTCTTTTGATTGGGTAATAGACTAATGTAAAGGATGATGTGCAGAAAGCGAGAGTTTCTCAGCAGTATGTTAGAAACACTGAAGAAACACTTGAATTGATCATATCGACACTGCTACTAGGTGCACGTAATAATTGAGATACAACGATACATAGATAAGTAGGTACATCGATAAATAAATAAATAAACAAATAAATAGATATATAGATAGATAGAAAAATAAAGAGAGGTGAATAAATAATGGAAATAGAATAAATATATAAAAAGATAGAACTAATAAATCAAGCAGCAAGACCACACATATTGATGAGATGTTCAGTTCAGTTCAGTTCAGTTCAGATGTGTATATGACTGAATGTTAATGAAGGCTTGCTCGACTGATGGATGACTTGATAAATTGTGTTATCCCATTACGCTGTACTTTCTTGTTGCTTATGCACTTGTTCACCAAAGTCTTTTTTTCTTTTATTATGTTTACTTGCTTCTAGTGTATTCATTAATAGTTCATATGCTTCATTTACTTGTAAAAATTCTGCTCCCTCCTCTTCTGCATTATCATTATTCTTCTCTCCTTGTTTTTGATTCATTATTTCTCTGCGTAATGGTGAATCTGGATGTGTCTCTTTGGCACGCTTGATAAAGGCAGCACGAACTTGAGAGGTGATAAAAGATATATTACGTGCCATCTCATTGGTACTATCAACAGAGGGAGAAGAAGAAGAAGAAGAAGAAGAAGAAGAAGAAGAAGAAGAAGAAGAAGAAGAAGATGATGAGGATGAAGTAGAGCTATCAGATGATGATAATGATGAAGCTGTGACTGTGTTACTATTCCCATGTTGTTGTTGTTGTTGTTGTTGAAACAGTTGTATGGCATTTGGTGAGAATAGTAGTGGTGAGAGTTGTAGAATTTTTCTTGCTTTAAGATGTGCTGTTGATTCGAATAATTTAAAGAATTTTTGTGGTGAGTAATGTACAAAAGTTTGTGACAGATATAAATTTCTCTCATGTGTCCATATTTTTTCATCTGCATCCATATCAAATTTCTGTGTGGCATTATCAAAATGGTTCATATCTGAGCTAAAATCTTTCCACGATTGATATTTTTTTTCTTTTCTCTTGCCTTGATTTCTTTGCCATTCTAAAGCCATTTTTTCTCCACGTGCAAACTCACGCTCTTGCCAAGTGGCATTCATATCATATAAAGGGGAAGAAGTATCCCAAGATGTCTGACTACTCCAAGCACTATATTGCTGACGAACTGAACGAGGATCACTATCATAGGTATCAGAGGAGGAAGAGGAAGAGGATGATGATGATGATGAATAAGATGATGATGATGATGATGAATAAGATGATGAGTAAGTATTGCTTTGTGCCTTATTAGCTTGTTGATATGCTAATTGTGCATCTCTTGCCACTGCTTCTGCTTCTGCTAGTGCTTCTTTATGTGCTGATAATTTTCTCATCGTCTCTGCATGTGGTGCTGTACCTTTGGTAATGGCACGAAAAAAAACTGCAGCACCAATCAAACCTCCCACTGTAAGTACAGATGAAATAACTGAGGAGGACGAAGAGGAGGAGGAGGATGAATCAGTACTAGAAGACTTTTTTGTATTTGATCGAGACATGATGAGATGTGATGTGATGTGATGTGATGTGATGTGATAAGAAGAAAATTACATGTATAGCTGATTTCTACTCCACTTGTCTGATCCTTCCTTACCAATCTCTCTCCACTACTTGTATGGTGATGAGATGAGTGTAGATAATATTGTTTGTCTTGTATGAGACACCGCAAACATACGAATATGGTGTCACAACCAACCAATCAATCAAATCAAGCAATCAATCATTTAATTCTTTCTTTCTTTCTTTCTTTCTTTCTTTCTTTCTTTCTTTCTTTCTTTCTTTCTTTCTTTCTTTCTTTCTTTCTTTCTTTGCTTGCTTGCTCTCTTGCCAACTGTGTATGTGTTTTGCCTCTGTCTGAGTTAAATCTCCTCCTGTCTGAGCTCTCTGTCTCCCTTCACTATTGCAGACTGCAGTACAGGCAAGGTGCACACACAGAGAGGATGAAAAAAAGCAGCGACTGGATGCTCTCTCTTTCTCTTTCTCTCTCTTTCTCTCTTTCTCTCTCTCTCTCTCTCTCTCTCTCTCTCTCTCTTTTTCAAAAAGAGAAATGAGGGGTGGGGAGAAAGAGACAGACAAAAGTATTTGTTCCCCTCAGGTCGATCTTTTGTGTGTCCACGTTCCCGTCTGTTGGTCGTTGTTGTGTTAATGCCAGTCGCAAATGACTCTGTTGTCTGGTGCTTTCTAGTTGTCTGTTGTCCTTGCCGACCAAATCGCTCATACAGAGATCAAGAGAAGAGCCTGTCAAACTAGCTCTGACGAACAACAACGAACGATGAATTTTACTTCACAAATGACTCCTTCAGTTTGTTACTTTGCTTGCTGTGACTCTCATTTTGAACGAGTGACCTGGTCAGACGGCAAGTCACACTCATTTCTACTTTGGTCAACAAGAAAACAATTATGTCCAGATGAATAGACAAATGCCATGTATAATCTTTGACAAATATCCTAAACCAGATGAATACATTTTTCAAAGTGTCCTCGTTCTTCTCTTCTCTGTTCTCTGTGTGACCAAATGCATGTTGACTGTGTGACACTTTCAAGACTGACAGACACGCAACAAATTCGAGTCAACTCCACAACACTAACACCAATCCAGGCCAAGTGGTGTGATGGAGGGAAGTGTCATTTCTTTCGCTCACTGACTCGCTCTCTTTTTTAACTGCTTCTGCGTGCTGAATAGATAGTTGGATAGTGGTCATGTGGAGAATGGATTGAGTGGGTGACATTGTGATTTCAAATTTGTCACGACTGGGATAAATAAACGTACAACTCACTCTGTCTTTTTTTTATCCCCCTGCAAACAGTCACACAGAGGAAAGGAAAAACTTGTTACACACTGCACTCACTCTCCTCACCTCCACACAACAACTACATCGCAAGCTGAATAAATACAAGTGGACAGACAGACAGACAGACAGACAGACAGAGAGAGTGAGAGTGACAGTGTGACAGAAAGAGAGAGAGAGAGTTCCCCCCTCACGCTGACCCCTTGAATATTGGGAGGAGTTTGCAGCAATCCAAACTAGTTGACTGACATTCTATGGAGTGCCATGCAAAGTGTGTAGCAAGTATAGATAGATTGATCAAACTCACACACAAACTTCATACCAATCATCCAATCTCCCAACAACAAGCAATTAACACACACAAAGAGAAAGCGTGAGTCTGTCACCGTCAGCAGCGTGAGAGCGAGAAAAGGGGAGTAAGTGAGTGAGTGAGTGAGTACGAACGTGTGTGTGTGCAACCAAGTCGATGTAATAAGTTGTAATTATTATCATTTCACAATCCTCCATTGTCCTCCTCAGCATCCTCTCCTCTGCTTACTTACTTGTGACAGTCAGTAGTAATTTAATATTTGATTTGTGTGACTAGAATTTCTTTATTCTCTTCACATTCCATTAAATATTATCTTATCTCTTTCTTTTCTCCAGTTCGTTCGTCAGCCTCTCCAGTAGTTAGTTAGTTTAGTGTTCTTTACTGATCATCTGAACTTTTCTAGGTAGTGATTGTTACTCTGTGTATCTTAACAAATAGAGTAAGAAATTTCTTTTTTCATTCGTGAAATCTTCTTTTTTTCGTCTGTGTTTTTTCTATTGTATCAATTAACAATAGAAATAACACTAGTCTAGAGAAAAGCAGACCAAGAACTAGAAAAAGAAAGAGTACAGAAAACAACTAATCAGAAACAGATTAGATTAGATTCAATTTACTAGTACACGTTACGTTTATTTCTTCATTGAGTTCTTTTCTATCTTGATCCTTTTTTCTTTTCCTCCAAAGAAACAAGTATTCAAATCTATTCCCACCTACATACAGTCGAGCTAACACTTCACTGAATTTTAAGTAAACTACAGTTTTTGAGAGAGCTCTAGTTTCAACTTATCATTCTTTTTCTTGCTAGTATCTGTTTGTGTGTTTTTATTTGAATCTTTCTTTAGTCGTAACGAAAAGGTATATTAGTCATCTGATTATTATTTTCTTCACTTCTTTCCATTTCTTTTTTCTACACGTGTGTTTATTAACTTACTATTTATTTAGTAACTAGATCTACACACTTTTCCAGAAAAAGAATTCTTATTTCATTCTACATCTTTCTCCCCACTCTTATTTCAATTTTTTCTCCCACCTGTTTGATTTAAAGCGACTGTCAAGTACTCTCGTTTTATATCCAACTAGTAAAGAAAAAAAGTTTGTAACCAGAGTCCATTAGATTGTAGTTTGTTCGAGTAACTTCAACACTTCTCCTCAGTTAGGTAAGACACAGGTTATTACTCTCTCTCTTTTTCTCTGTCACTTTCTCTTGTCATATCATCTGATATGCACATTTGTGATGCACACAGCGTCGGGTCAATAATTGACTAGATATATTCAGTAGGCTCAAGTAGCATATTTGCTCACCCTTCTCTCTACGTTCATTCGTCTCGTCTCTTTGCTCTTTTGTTGTTGCTTCTGTTCGTGGTGTTGTGTCTTATTTGTCTTCTCACAGTCATTGTATCATTTCTTTGAATCAACTACTATACTTCATCCCTTCTCCCCCCGTTCTTCTCCTTCCTTCCTTCTATTCCATTTATAAAAATGCGTTCTTTCATCTACTCCGTCTTTTTATTCTTTGCTCTTGCTTTGGCTGCTGTCACTGCTGGTAAGTTGCTTCACATTACTCCTCATTGCTTATACAGCTCATTCACAGTATTCGTATGAACGACTGCAGGGCGCATCGTCCTCACACGCAGCACGTACGTCGATCATTTCAGCCACCTCACTCATTTTATCTACATTCTCAACCTTTCTGCCATTGTTTGTCCGTTCATTTTTTGTTTGCTCTCGTTTGTATCTTTCACTCTCCTTTTCTTCTTCATCTTTTTCTTTTCTTCTCTGTGTGTGATTTGCTTAGCTGATATTGCCACTTTTTCCCTCCAATACACTGGTGCCGGCAACACGCTTGTCGACTCTGTGTTAGTTCCTGTGGCTGGTGGTGCTAATGGTTTCGTCTCTGGCGTTACTAATTATACCACTAACATTCCTCCTGTTTCTACAAGTGCTCGCTTTGTTTTTACCTCTACTTCTTTAGATGCTCCATTTGTTACTTTTAATGGTGTCAACTTAGGTCGTGTTCAATCTAATTCCACTACTTTGTTGACTTTACAATCTGGTCGCTCTAACATCTTAG
>Ga0247722_10002128_pt1 | contig 10426 bp, 11 predicted proteins | sample MSEWelMarce3H_FC_FD_189094 | JGI IMG/M metagenome (GOLD analysis project Ga0247722, IMG submission 189094) | Subsurface sediment microbial communities from gas well in West Virginia, United States - MSEEL Well Study Marcellus 3H_FC | ecosystem: Environmental > Terrestrial > Deep subsurface >...
GCTCATTGGTGATAATTATCCAAAATATGTAATTTCACTTGATGAATTTGCCCCCGCCGATTTAAACGGTATCAAACATATTCATCTTAGAGAACTATTGAGCAGGGAATGTTTAGTGTAAAAAATCTTGTGACCGATTCTATTAATTTACATAACAAACTTACAAAAAATACAAATTACTTCAAAATGTACCTGATGACAAAGTAAAAAAACCTGCGAACGATTCAAGCTAAATTTGAATACAAAACTTTCATTTTCTCCACTTTAAATACGTTCAAATTTTCTTCGAACAGCCCCAACGTATTCACCCCATATTTTAACTTCTGCAGCATCTACCATTCTAACTCATTTTTTTGATCCGAAGATTTAAGTGTATTCGAAGCACGTTTTCTTTGCTTTTTTTTGAGTTTAACATATGCCAAGGGACTAATTTGTTCCTGCGTTTTAAAAACATCAAATACATACAACACATCGAGAACACGCAACACTTGTATCAAGCAAGCTATACTTATAGTTTCTCCTTTCTCCATAAGACTTAAGGTAGAACGACTTATACCAGCTGATTTTGCAACCTGCTCTTGTGTTTTGTTCTGATTTAAACGATGCCATTTCACAAATTCAGCCAAGCGTTTAATTAACGCATTATCTGATAGCGAATCGAATTGTATGTCTGAAATTTCATTCATAATATGTCAAAATTATAACTTACGTATCTTATTTCATACAAATTTAGTTATTTTATACATATAAAGAGAATAATGAATGAAATATACTACATTAAGGTTTAAAATTAATTATTATGAACGATATCTAATACATAATAAGAACATTGTAAAAGCTATAAATTGAGGTGGCTTAATAATTTAATCCCGGTTCCGATAACGATCAGAAATACCATAATTAATGAAGATGTTAAATTATTGATTCAATAATGAGTAAGATGTTTTTGAAACGATCTTAAGGAATATAAAAATAGGAGGAGGAAGAATTTTTCTACCTTTGTAAATAGTCAACTAAATATGATCAAAGAACACTGGGAAGATTTCATACACGGAAACAATGCAGCACTCACTTTCGTGTACGAACCATTGTTTGAACCTTTATTGTTTGTGGCATTGAAATATGTCAGAAATACAGAGGTCGCGCAAGATATTACGAGCGAGCTGTTTACCAGCTTATTAGAAACAGACATTACCGTTCGACAAACCAAATGGAGTCAAATTCGGGACATTCAAGCTTTTCTGTCGACAATCATTAAATGCAGAGCTATAGACCATATCCGGCAAGAAAAAAACAGACAAAGACTGCGCAATGAAAACCTAACAACACCACGCTACACGGATGAAAAACAGAAAGAAGAACTAGATCACTTGAACATTTGTATACTTAAATTGCCTTTAAAAGAGCAACAACTATTACAACTTCACTTGGCGGGGTATAACAACGAAGAAATTGCAGAAAGAAAAAACTACTACGAAAAAACAGTGCGTAATAAGTTAAGTTTAACGCGCAAAAAACTGATTTATCTTTGGAAAAACCTAATTTTAATCCTCTTATGGCAACTTTAGCAGAATTGATACCCTTATTGGATTATCCAACTTTTTTAGCAGAAAAAATTCGCCATCTAAAAATGGAAGAATCTTTAAACGAAGAGGTTGATGGGTTTATCTTTTTATACGACCACTACAATGGGGACACGCAAAAAATAAAAAGCTATTTAACGCAATCCAAACAAAAAATAACTCGATCTACACTTCCCAAAATACACAAATTAAAATGGGTAAAATACGCTGCTATCTTTGCGATTATTATTGGTATTGGTTCTTATCTGACATTACAAAAAACCACAAAAAACTATTATAAAACCTACGCAAATACTGACCCTGGATTGCCTGTTTTCATGTCGATCAACAAACATACATTGGATCAATGGATGCTTGAATACAAAGATAAAAACTATCAAAAATCACTAAAAACAGGAATGCAATTACTAAATGAAAACCCAAACAACGATACCATTCAATATTATTTGGGAGTCATCCAATTAGAATTAAATCGTCCCAAGCAGGCACTTCACTATTTTTCAAAAATCAACACTGAAAAAAGTGCTTTCTCAGAACAAACTAGTTGGTTGAAAGCAATTTGCTGCATGTATGCCAATCAACCAAAAGCAAAACAAATGCTGGAAACTATTGCGCATTCAGATAGTTATTACAAAGCGAAAGCCAAAGAACTTTTAAAGGAAGAGTTTTAGTCGATTTAAACTTTTTTAGTATTGCGTTTATTGCGTTGACGGAAAACTAAACCAATACCAATAAGCAGTAAAAGTACAACAAACCATATCCAATCATTCGACCGACCACCAATAGAAACCGGAGATACATCACCCATTACTTGCAAGCCTGCCCAATAAATAGGATTATATCCTTCTTCGGATGTAACTTTTTTTAAATAGTCTAATTTAGCATTGCGTAAAGCCCAATCTTTTTGTTCACCATTTTCTAAGCGTTTTAAATAAGATGTTATCAAAGACGCGCCTATTCGATCATCTAATTTAGATTCAGAATACACACAGGACTTGGCTCCGGAAAATAAAAAGGCAGAGGCGAGTGAAAAAGACGATCCATGACTTATTGATTGCCCATTACCACCTTCACATACCGCAAGTATTGTAAGCTTATTTTGAATTCTACGTTTACAAATATTGTGGATAGATAATTGAGAATACCCTTTATCTAAATATGCATTGTCAACCCGATGATCACCCGGAGATGCATGTGCCGCAATTAATTGTAAATCTGATTTTTTACTATTTGCAGTTGCTTTGTTTAGTTTGTTCTTATACACCCAATTACTAAATGCGTCTTTAGTAAAATGAATCGAACTCAAATTATCATCCTCCATGTAATCAGGGAAAATGGAATTAACAGTACTTATATTTTCAATGGAACTTTCCGAAAACAACCTAAAAGAAGGCTGAATAAAAATTGGATATTTATAAATCAAAAAAGAATTACTGAACTTTATTCCTAGTGAATCAGTTACTAAACTTTCCAAATTAACCTTTTCTATAAAAGGACTTTTCGTTATTAATACTTTTTTCGTATTCTTTGGAATGTACTTTTCTAACGGCTGAAAAAATCTAAAATATACATCTGAATGTAACTTAATAGTAGAAGTATTCCATGCATGTAGATTCAATAAATCCAAACTTAAATTGGTGATTTTTCCTAGATGAACATACTTTGAACCAACCTTAGTTTTAATAATTGCATAGGCATATTTATTATGTATAAATCCAAATTCACCGTATTGTATAAAAACGTAGTTTTTTAAAAAGAACTTGTCTAGCTTTTTATAAAAAGATTTATATGTAGTAGGTTTTTTCAACCATTGTGTCCTATTTATTTCAGCATAATAAAAAGAGGAGTCTAAATAATGCTTATTCCCTGTTTTTAGAAATAAATTATTGTAGCATGCAACCATTGCATTGTAGGGAGAATACCCATACATATCGGTAAATACAAGTAAATCAGCGTCGACATTTTTTTTAGAATAAACTTCATAAATGTGCAGCAATGAGTGTAAATTCTGTAATTGATTTTGAATAATTCGAATGTCTTTTGTTTTTTTAAAAATAAGATTTCTTGTTAATGTACTTAAATTAAAGGTATTCAAACTTGCAGCTTGAAAGTCATTCCCATGATAGTTATTTAATTTTTGCATTACTAGGTACGCACTATCAAAATATGCATTTGAAGCCTCTAGATCTGCTTTCATATAACTAACTAATCCTAAAGAATTATAAAAACCTAAGATTACTGGCAAATTTAATCGCTGTTTACGCTTTAGAATTTGAATTGCTTTTTCAAAATAATAGATTGATTCTCTATAATATAACCTATCAGAACTTGGATTTACCCTGTCCAAATTCATATTACCTCTAGATTTACAATAATCAATTTCATATAGTGTATTTTCCAAATGGTGCTTTTTTATCAAAAAATAAGCACTATCATATTCCGCGTTCATCTGCTCGTATTTCGCATCAGTATTTCGTCGAGTAGTAGCAATGTTTTGGTATAACTTAATCCATAATTTAGATTTGCGCAATGGATCAGCGCGATGAAATTCTGGAAATATTTCACCATAAATAAGAAGTGATTGCTTAGGTTTCACTTCGTAATTATAATAGCGAATCAATCCAATAGCGTATTCTGCTTTATCCTCAATGGAAAAATTCTTTTTTTTAGCAGCAAAATAATTTGCGCTATCTAAATGCTTTTTATAGTCTTCTACAAAATACATTGCATAATAAGAATACGCAATCTGATAATGAATTCTAGATTTCTTTTCAATGTTACTAGAAGATTTAAGTTCCTTTTTTAATTCATTGATCGATTTGGTATAAAAACCTGAATTAAATAAATCATGTGATTCAAACTCAAATCCAAAGAAATTAAAAGGAATGAAAAAAGGAATGCAAAAAAGAAGATGTTGTAAAATTTTCAATTTTATATAATAATTTGGACTTATATTTTTTATGTGCTACTCGAATATAGTTAATTAAATGAGTGAAGAATATAAACTGTTGCCATAATTTAAAAGAAAAACCTCAACTATCTTGCGATGATTGAGGTTTAAACCTACTTCTGAGCTGGAAGCGCTCATTCGTACGTTTAATTATATCGGACTGAAAAATAAAAAAGTAATATTCGAAATTCATTACTGAAGTTGTAAAAAATTCAATTTAAATGTTAATTTTGTTAGTGAATACTTACTAACATTAAAATAAATGTCAACTGATATTTCAAAACGTCAATTAGAAATTATTGAAGCTGCTGGAAAAATCCTTACTGAAAAAGGAATCAATGGTTTGACTACTAAAAAATTAGCACAAGAAATGAATTTCTCAGAAAGTGCTCTCTATCGCCATTTTAGTAACAAGGAAGAGATAATTGTATGTATGCTGAATTATTTAGGATTGAATATGGATCAACATAGTACTGAATTAGAAAATAAAAATCCAATAGAACAATTGAAAAATTTCTTTCAAAATCAATTTCGCTTTTTTGAAAGTCAACCCTATTTTGTAATCGCTGTATTTTCAGAAGGCCATTTAGAAGAAAGTGAAAAAATTAATCAAGCGATTAAAAGCTTAATGACTAAAAGAATGCAACTTTTAAAACCAATTATTCAAATTGGACAAGAAAAAGGAGCAATAACGAACGACTTAGATTCAGATGAATTGATACATATCCTAATGGGTTCCGTTCGATTGTTTATGTTAAAATGGAGAATGTCAAAATTTGAATTTGATATTCAAGTGGAAGGCGATAAAATGCTGACAAGTATTATAAAATTAATTCAAACTAAATAATATGCGATCTAAACTATTTTTATTCGTTTTTTCATTTCTTTTCATCGCTTCTTTGTATGCGCAGGATAAGAAAACGTTTGCAACTATTCAAGAAGTATTTGAATATACTAAAAGTAATAATATCACTTTTCAAAATGCTGCTTTACAAATTGAATTGGCAAAATTGACAAAAAAATCATCCGTGTTAAATGCCATCAATCCTAAAATACCTTCTTCTTATCAAGCAATTAATAATCAAAATCAACAAGTGAGTTTCTTGCCGGGACAAGCTTTTGGACTACCAGCCGGAACATTTAAAGAGGTGACAATTGGTCAACAATATGTAGCAACTTTTTCGATTCAACCCCAATTCGATATTCTAAATTTAACTACAATTGCTCAAATTAAATCAGCCAAATTAAACGAACAACTAATTGAAAATCAAAATAAAATCAATCAGCAGAATTTATTCGAAAAAGTAAATGGTGTTTATTTCAATATTTTAGCTTTAAATGCGCAAAAAGAAATCGTTGCTTCAAACATCGAAATTGCAACTAAAATTGTGACGATCACGACAAATAAATTCAATGAAGGTTTAGCAAGAAAGCAAGAGGTGAACGAAGCGGAAGTCAATTTGATTAACTTGAAAGACAAGATGCAACAAATTGAATATAATTTACAAATTCAGCAGCAAACATTGGGATTGTTTTTTGAAAATAAAATCGTACCAAGTCTGTCTCAATCTATAACTGATTATGAAAAAAGCACTAAAAATTCAACGATTAAGAATGAATTATTGGTGGAAAATTCATCTATTCTCTATCAGATTGCCAAACAAGATTTAAAATCGATTCGTCTGCAACAACTGCCGGTTATCTCTTTCATTAGTTCTTACAATTGGCAAAATTTAAGCAATGATAAATTTTATGCAACCAATTCGAATCGCGTAAATTTTAATTATGTCGGCTTGAAAGTGAATTATGATTTACCCACAACTGTTCAGAAACACACAGCTGTACACAGTAAAAGTATTCAATTAAAAATAGCTGAATTTAATGCTGAACATAGTAAAAAGGAAAATGAAAACAGAAATAATCAACTTTTACTTGAAACGGAAAAAGCCATCGCTCAATTAGAAAATTTAAAAAAAATTGTTGCATTGAAAGAGGATTCCTATCAGAAAAACAACCATCAATACATCGAAAATATTTTACCACTTGATAAATTGTTAATTTCTCAAAATGATTTAATAATGAGTAAATTAAATGTCGTTTCTGCGTTAGCAACAATAGGGTTTAATAAAACTAAAATAGAAATATACAATGGAAACTAAAATGAAATACATCGGATTATTTACATTAACAATGATGCTTTTTGCTTGTGGAAGCAAAGAAGAAATTCAACCTAAAAATCAGGATATCAAAGAATTGGTTTTTGCTTCTGGTGAATTAGAATGGGATAATGCTTACAATCTTACGGCACAAACAGATGGAATCCTTACTAATTTATCAATCGAAATTGGTTCTCAAGTTGAAAAAAGGAAAATCGTTGCAACAATTGATAATAAAAACAATCAAATCAATACTTTAACGGCAAAAGAACAATTAAGTATCTCAAATGAGAATATGACTTCAACTGCACCTGCTGTTCAACAATTGCAACAAACGATTCAAATTGCTGAAAATAAATACAACCAAGACAAAATTCAAGCAGAAAGATACAAGCGATTATTTGATAGTCAAAGTGTTGCAAAAGTAGAGTGTGAAAATATGGAATTGAATGCAAAGAATTCGTTAGCGAATCTGAATGCATTAAAAAAACAATTACTTCAAATTGAACAACAAGCAAAACAACTACAAATTGCTTCTAAGGGTCAAGCTGAAAATTTTGAAATCATTCAGAATTACAATGAATTAATCACCACTGAACCTGGAACCGTTATCAAAAAATTTAAATCAAATGGAGATTATGTTAAGAAAGGAGACATCATCGCTACGATAGCAAATGATAAACAAGTAGAAGCCGTATTAAATGTTGATGAAAACAATATTGGAAAAGTTAAAATGGGACAATTAGTATTTATCCGACTGAACTCGAGCAAAAACAAAGTTTATAACGGTAAAATATCAGAAATCCTTTCTGCTTTTGATGAACAAACACAATCATTTATCTGCAAAGTAACTTTCAATCAAACATTAAATTCATCGTTGTACGGAACTCAATTAGAAGCAAACATTTTAGTCGGAGAAAAGAAAAATGCATTGTTAATTCCTCGATCGTATTTAGGTTTTGGAAATAAAGTAAGTATAAAAGGAAGGAAAGAACCTGTTGTTATTCAGACAGGAATTATTTCTACTGATTATGTTGAAGTAGTATCAGGAATTACAAAATCAACTGTTTTAGTTCCATTAAAACCATAAACAGATGAGTTCAGATATCAATACTCGAATTGCGAAAAAATATATTTTCTCAAATAAAAAACTAACGACTGTTGCAGTAATGGGTGTTTTGTTAGGGATGTCGGTGTATATTTTTATGAATAGCTTATTAGTTGGATTTGATCGTAGTTCAAACACTTCTATTTTCAGAAGCACTTCACATATAAGAGTTTACAAAGACGATGAAATAAGCCAAGTACTTGTTAATGATCCAAAAGATCATTACATCATTGTAAACCCTAAAGTTGTTCCGAATAATAATACCATCATTAATCCGGATAAGATTCAATCTATTATTTTAGCTCAAAAAGATGTTGTAGTTGTTACCCCTCAAGTGAATTCAAATGTTTTCTACAACAACGGAAAATCTCAAATTTCAGGTCTTTCTGTTGGTATCAAACCAGATGAAGCTAATTTGATGTATGATATTAAATCTTTTATGGTTGAAGGAAATTTTGATTTGTTGAAATCAAAACCAAATGGCATTGTAATTGGAAGTGGAATTTCGGAAAAAATGAATCTCTCGGTGAATGATAATATCAATTTAACTTCATCAAAAGGAATCAATCGGACATTTAAAATTGTTGGAATTTTCAAAACAAATAATTCAGTTACGGATAAAAGTAAATCGTATATCAATATAGCTGCATCACAACAGTTATTGAAACAAGGAAATTCATATATCACCGATATTAATGTAAACATTAAAAACCCAGAAAAAGCAGAAGAAGTTGCAAAGAAAATCAGCTATATAACTAGTTATAAAGCCGAAGGTTGGAAACAAGCGAATGAAACATTAATGGCAACAAATAAAATGAGAAAGATGATTATCACCTTTGTCTCATTGACAATTTTACTTGTAGCTGGTTTTGGAATTTACAACATTTTGAATATGACTGTCTCTCAAAAGATTAACGACATTGCGATTTTAAAAGCAATGGGATTTAAAGGAAAAGATGTTATCCGAATATTCGTTACACAGGCCGTTACAATAGGTTTAATGGGAGTGATTGCCGGAGTAATAATGGCGACCATTTTAATTACCTTACTCAAACGGGTTTATTTGGGAGGAGATATAGGTTATTTCCCAGTTGATTATGAACCTACAAAATTTGTTCAAGGCGTTGTGATTGGTTTAATAATCACCTTTTTTGCAGGATATATTCCGGCTAAAAAAGCCGCTAAAATTGACCCTGTTGATATATTCAGAAAATAAGAATAAAAGTAAAGATGGAAACGATTTTAAAAACAGAGCAAATCAATAAATTCTTCTACGATCCAGTTGAATTTCAAGTTCTAAAACAAATTGAATTTCAAGTAAAAAAAGGAGAGTTTTTGTCGATGATTGGAAAATCAGGAAGTGGAAAATCTACTCTACTTTATATTCTTTCAACGATGGACACTGATTACACGGGTAAATTATTTATTGACAATCAGTTAACTACAGGACTAACCAAAGATCAATTAGCGGAAATAAGAAACGAGAAAATTGGATTCGTTTTTCAATTTCATTACTTATTAGCCGAATTCAGTTGTTTAGAAAACGTAATGATTCCAGCAATAAAATTGGGAAAATTAAGCGAACAAGAAATCGAAGCAAGAGCCTACGAAAAACTAAAAATGCTTGGTTTACAGGATCAAGCTCTTAAACCCGCAAGTAAATTATCAGGTGGTCAACAACAACGTGTTGCAATTGCCCGAGCACTAATTAACGACCCTTTAATCATAATGGGTGATGAACCAACAGGAAATTTAGACAGTAAAAACACGGATATTGTTTTCGATATCTTCCAAGAATTAACGCAGTCTTTCGGACAAACGATAATAGCGGTAACACATGACGATGAATTTGCTCACAAAAGTGATCGTATTATTGAAATGAAAGATGGGGAAATTCTCCGTTAAATCATTTGAAAAATAAACACTAATAGCTCTTTTAAAATTATTTATCGATAATTTCAGGATACTTCAATAGATTTTCGATATAAATCTTACCTTTCATCTTCATTATATGTGACTCAATCTGCCGTGCTTGTTGGTATTCTAAATTTTCTATCATTAAATATATTTCCCAATCTTCAGTGTTGCTCCATTCGTTGTGTAATATCATTGCAACTACCTGTGTAATATTTATTTAATTTAATTGAGTGAAGAATATAAACTGTTGCCATAATTTAAAAGAAAAACCTCAACTATCTTGCGATGATTGAGGTTTAAACCTACTTCTGAGCTGGAAGCGCTCATTCGTGTACCCAGGGCGGGTCCCGAAAGCTTTCGGGACGAACCCTATTTATTTGTATTTCAGCTTTAAACGTTCTATAATTTCAGGATACTTCAATAGATTTTCGATATAAATCTTACTTTTCATCTTCTTTATATGTGTCTCAATCTGACGTGCTTGTTGGTATTCTAAATTTTCTATCATTAAATATATTTCCCAATCTTCTGTATTCTTTGTATACGCAGATCCATAACTTTTACTCAAGTGTTGCTCCATTCGTTGTGTAATATCATTGCAACTACCTGTGTAATATTTATTTAATTTAATTGAGTGAAGAATATAAACTGTTGCCATAATTTAAAAGAAAAACCTCAACTATCTTGCGATGATTGAGGTTTAAACCTACTT
>Ga0247722_10002129_pt1 | contig 10425 bp, 19 predicted proteins | sample MSEWelMarce3H_FC_FD_189094 | JGI IMG/M metagenome (GOLD analysis project Ga0247722, IMG submission 189094) | Subsurface sediment microbial communities from gas well in West Virginia, United States - MSEEL Well Study Marcellus 3H_FC | ecosystem: Environmental > Terrestrial > Deep subsurface >...
ACAACTGCTATGCTCTTTGTGCCACTCTTCGATGGTGGCAAACCTGGCATCATTTTCAGACTCGCCACGGTCACGATTATAAAAAACAGTTACATTTCTCTCTGGAGTATCAAAGGAATGGGTGTCGCTAGATGGGTGAATCTCACTTGCGAGAAAACTCATGTCGCCAAAAGATAGCAACTCACTCACAAGTTCAGGAGTGTTATAAGATTCGAGAAGAGTAGCACCTACACCCTGTGTATAGCCGTCGTAATGACAATAAACAAACTTCATTTGACCGTCTGGGAGCATCATTCCAATATTACTTCGTGTAGCCATTTTTGTACCTCACTATTATAGAATATAATAAATATTTTTTAAGAAGAATCGGGCGAGCCCCCAGAATTTACAAAGGGCTAATTCATCTTAAAAATCGGGTAATGTGTTCTATAATAGTATGAACACCCCTACACTTGAAACCATCTTCGCCTCCATGTCCTCTGACCAGATTTCCGCTTACTCTGATTACTGGGAGTCTGTCAAGCCAACCAACACTATGGATATTTTCCGCCGTTGGCTATTCGCATACACTTCCATCCATACTACTTGGGAAGGAAATGTCCGTGGCTACAATGCTATCAAGGATATCGAAAAGTGGTCTGACAACAAAGAGAATCTTCGCCAGTTGCTGATTGACGCACGGTGTGGTATGCACAATGTTCGCACAGAATACATCTGGAACTTTACCAGCGATTTTATGTCCAACACCAGCGATTTCCATCGTAGTGCAAATGAGACTTGGACTGCTTTCCGTGACCGTCTCAACGCACGATGTAAGGGTATTGGTATTACCAAGGTTTCGTTTACTTTGGAAATGTGTTTTCCGAATGAAGCAGAGGTAGTATGCCTTGATACCCACATGATGCAGGTATATGGTATGAAAGAAGTACGCAACAGTGGTGCTTTGAAGAAAGTTTATGAGAATAACGAGCAAGATTGGATTAATCGCTCACAAAACATCAATACTGCACCTTATATCGCACGATGTATGTTCTGGGATGCTAAACAAGGTCATACAGACTCCCGATACTGGTCTTATGTGTTGGAATCCTAACTTCAGGGGTGTTGTTAGGATAAAAACAGAATCCATAAAGATAAACCTTTGTGGATTCTGGCGCCTCCCCAAATTCATCTTAAAAAATCGTAACTATATTCTATAGTAGAATAGGAATTAAAATATGAAAACTGCATCTCTTGTCAACGAAATCATGATTAACTCTAATGCTCCAGAAATCTTTGTGGGCATGGGAGCAACAAGGCTTATGTACAGCGATAGGTATCCATTTACTGTAGTTGAAATCATTAATGAGAATACATTGGTTCTTCAAGCAGATGATTGCGAGCGAGTAGATAATCTTGGTATGTCTGATATGCAAGATTGGATTTTCAAACAGAATATTGATAATCCAACATATACTGTAACAAAACGTAAGAATGGATGCTGGGTCACCAAAGGTCAAGGCATGAAGAACGGACAACACTGGAGCATTGGTAAAAGAAGTAAATATTTCGATTTTAGTTTCTAGTGGTGTATAAATATTTTTATATTCATACGAATATAAAATGTAAGGCCTGTTAGTCGAGCGGTTAAGATGCCTCCCTTTCACGGAGGAGACCAGGGGTTCGAGACCCCTACAGGCTATTTAATTCAAATTAAATAAAAATTAATTAATAATTTCCGGTCGTTCAATGGTAGGACAGAGGTTTTTGGTGCCTTTAATTGGAGTTCGAATCTCTACCGGAAAACATCGAGCAATTTATCTTAAAAAATCGAATCTCGGTTCTATTGTATTGAGGTAGAGATGACACTTAGTGAAGCATTAGTTGAGATTAAAAATAATAAGGTTGTAAGAAGAGCAAACTGTAACACTTCTTATTGTTTTGATTCTAATACTAAAAAGTTTGGTATTATGATTAAATATAATCAAATAGAAGGTGTTAAGTACGATATCAAATATACAGAACAAAATACAATTAGTTTTTATGCTGAAGATTTATTAGCAGATGATTGGTTGGTTGATTAGGGCGGTTAGCTCAGTGGTAGAGCAATTAAAACATTGGGGGCGGTTGGCGCAGTGGTAGCGCAATTCGTTTACACCGAATGGGTCGGGGGTTCGAATCCCTCACCGCCCACATAATTTGGAGAGGTGGCTGAGTGGTCGATAGCGACTGTCTTGAAAACAGTTAACGTGAAAGCGTTCGCAGGTTCGAATCCTGTTCTCTCCTTTGGTAAATTACTATGACGCAAATAGAAGCAGAAGATATCAAGAAACAAATAGAAGATATAAACAAAAGATATGCTCCTATTAAATTAAATTTTGATATGTATAGAAATGAAAAATATGATTCTTCAGAGGACAATTGGTTTGTTACCATTGTCTATAACTACACTCCTGAAGAATGGATGGAATTTGTCACTATAGGTTTTAATTATAATCAAGTATGTGATAAACTTTTTGGTTTTGGATTTGGTTTAGAATCAGTGAAAATGTATCAAGAAGAATATGGCAATTTAAAATTTTTGGCTCAGTAGCTCAATTGGTTAGAGCACTGCCCTGTCACGGCAGAGGTCGCGGGTTCAAGTCCCGTCTGGGTCGTATAAAAATATTAATAATCATGCGCGAGAAATACCGTTGGTTGCTCTTTGAGCAGCAATCTTTTATAGATGGGATCCTGCGGCTCGGGGATTATTGATAGGGTAAGAGAGTAAAATCTTTTACCTTTTGGGTCTGTGTCCGAGTGGCTAAAGGAGGCGGTCTGTAAAATCGTCGGCGTAAGTCTACACAAGTTCGAATCTTGTCGGGCCCATAAATTTTGGCAAGCCCCCAGAAAATACAAAGGGTTAAATTCTTCTTAAAAAGTGTGCAATGGTTTCTATAGTAGTATGAACTTTCAAACTTCTTCTTTCGGTGTGGCTCGTGTGGTAACTTCAAAGTACAATGATGGCAACCTTGCTGTCTTGTTGAATGATGAGTTTGGTTCGCCACTTGCCAAACTTTCTGTAAATCTTCCAGACTGTGATATTTATTTGGAAGAGAATCAGTTCTTTGCTAAAACTTATTCAGAGAACGCAGAGATTGCTGAAGATGCTTTGGCTTCAGGTCTGTTCAAGCAGACAACTATTTCTGTGAAAAATGGTTGGGTTACACTTCCGATTTGGGAGATAATCACACCATAATATATTGTATAAATAAATAAATAAATATGTGCAACCGTAGCTCAGCGGATAGAGCAAATGCCTTCTAAGCATTTGGTCGCAGGTTCGATTCCTGCCGGTTGTATTAAATATTCCTTGATAGCTCAGCGGTAGAGCATTCGGCTGTTAACCGAACGGTCACTGGTTCGAATCCAGTTCAAGGAGTTTCTGTATAATTAAAAATATGCCTCTGTAGCTCAAAGGTAGAGCAATGGTTTTGTAAACCATTTGTTGCAAGTTCGATTCTTGTCGGAGGCTTGGTGGTTTTTGCGGGAGTAACTCAGTGGTAGAGTGTCACCTTGCCAAGGTGAAAGTCGCGAGTTCGAATCTCGTCTCCCGCTTTTAGCCCAGAGCCCCCAGAAATCACAAAGGCTTATATTCTTCTTAAAAATGTCATACTATATTCTATAGTAGTATGGAAAACAAAGAACTTCTCAACAATCCTTTCTACTGCCTAGCCCGCGATGCAATGCCTATTGTTTGTCGCAAGTATGGCTTGGAGCAAACCGCTCTGCTGTTGAATATCTTGCACGACAATGGGCTTTCAGCAGAAGACGCTTGTGCTTTGATGCAGTTCCTTTATCCTCTGAGTCCTGAAGAAATCAACGAAGAAGAATCTTTGGCAATGCAAAACTACAATATGGCTATGATGATGGGTGGATTGGAGAGTGGATTCGATGGAGACTAGGCTCTTTGATTTATTTTACTATATAGGATTGCCCTTGATTGTATCTTGGGCTTTCTGGAAGTTTATTGGCAAGTCTATTGTATATATTGGTGTCCTGTCGGTATTGGCAGGGTTTTTCATGATGATTGCTGGTGGACTCCAATATATTATTTATAATAGTCATTCTTTATTCCAATATGGCTTTATTACATTCGCTTTTGGAATATTAGGATATTTACTTGGTGGAGTTCTGATTATTTCAGATACATCTAATGAAAATGATTCACTCCTTGACCGTGGTGTAGAGAAGTTCACCAAGTTTCTTGAGAGTGGTTCAAAAGAGAAGAATCTATAACCCTTTGTAGATTCTGGCTCCTCCCCGGTTTCTTCTTAAAAATATGCTACATTGTTCTATAGTAGTATGAATACAAACACCCCAATCCCCGCATTCGCAGTCGAGCGTTCTGGTGACCGCAAGTTGTCCGTTGACCGTACTATTAGTGCCACTTGGGTATCCCAGGGTTCCTGCCCTGATTCCTGTTCCTTCAAGGGTTCTGGTTGCTACGCTGAAACTGGGCGTTCTGCGATTCATACCCGCCGTTTGAACAATGCTCAAGCCGAAGGTAACTATACACCGGAAGAAATCGCAGAATATGAGGCGAAGGCTATCCGTGGGTTGTCTGGTAAGTTTGACCTGCGAGCGCATATCGTGGGTGATTGTAAAACGGTAAAAGCCGCAAAGATTGTTGCGGATGCGTTGAACGAATATAAAGTGCGAAGCGGGAAGCGGGTTTGGACATACACCCACGCTACGAATGTTCCCCGCAAGGTTTGGGGTGATATTAGTATTCTACGTTCCTGTGAGAGTGTATCGGAACTGAAGCGTGAGCATAATCGAGGTTATGCCTGTGCATTGGTTGTGCCTGAAGCACACGAATCGCATAAGCCTGTAAAGTTAGAGGGTGGTTTTACTGGTATTCCCTGCCCTTATCAGGTAAAAAAGACTGCATCCTGCAAAGATTGTGGTTTGTGCTTGAATGATAAGCATTTACGCGCTAAAAAGTTGGTTATTTTGTTTGCACCAGACCACGGAACCTCTAAAAGGGTCAAAACTGCACTAAAGGTACTGCCTGTAGTGTCAGAATCCGCTTGCGGTAAGGTATCTATCACTGCATAATGTGATATAATCCTACAAAGGATAACCCTTTGTAGGTTTTGGGGCCTCGGGCGATTCTTCTTAAAAAAATAACATAGGAGTCTATATTAGTATCATGAAAAACATTCTACTCAAGGTTTGGAATCACGTCAAGCAAAACTACAGTGCAATTTTCTGGTCACTCTGGGTTGGGTTTGCAGTTTATAATATTGGAAATCTTTTGGTCAAGGTCAATAACAACCAAGAGGCTAAACTTCAAGCGGCTCGGCAAGAAACTGCTGATTTGCGTGATAAGATTAATAACCATCTTATCGCAGAAGGCTTTTACAATAAGCCAGCAAAAGAGGTTCTACCTGTAATGAAGGAATTCGGTATCGGGCTATAATATCTTAAAAATCTGGGTTCGGAGTCTATAGTAGTATGAAAATCAAAACTTGTTCATTCGTAGATGCTTCTGATTTGTTCGAGGATTGTCCTGATGCTTGGCAACAGTTTATGGACTCCGACCCTCCAGTTTCTTGGGGTGACGCCCATAGAACTTTAGTATCTCCTGATTTTATGGAGAGTGTGGTAAGCGATATATTCAGCGATGATAATCAAATAGCACAACAACTTGATTGTGTTTTGAGAAAAGTCCGCTCAATGAAATACGAAACCTACATCGACTTGGAGAACTAGAGGTAATTATGAATTTAGAAGAAGTGATTCCAGACCTTCGAGAAGGCAAAATTATTACAAGAGTAAAGTCATTTGTTAGCCACGATGTTCTATCAGCAACTATATTTGTAAAAATGGTTAATAAAAAATTGCAATTCAAATTTTCCACATCTGAAGGAGATAGAATTGATTGGCAATATTATTCATTAAAAAGTGATGATGTTTTAGCAGAAAATTGGACAATAATAAATAGTCCTTTGTAAGTTTTGGGGCATCCCACGGTTTCTCTTAAAAATAATAAGAAAGTGTCTATAGTAGTATGAAACTCTCCCTTTGTTGCATTTCCAATATCCTTGCAGAGCAGGGCATCAAGTTCAGGACTATGACTTACAAGTCGTATAGTTCTATGAATCGAGAAGATGCTCTGCTCAAGTTGTCGGGTATTATTCGCAATAACTTCAGCACCACTCATAAGGTGATGGAACATTGTGTGAAGTCTGGCATTAAAGGCTATAGAGTATCAAGTGATTTGATGCCTGTGTTGAATCATCCAAATGTTTTGATGCAGGTAGAAGACTTGCCAGAGTATGGCTTTATTGATTATGAAATCAAAAAAATCAAACGGTTTATCTCAGAAAACGATATCAAGGTTTCTGCACATCCTTCTGAATATATTACTCTCACTACCGGAGTTGAAAGTGCTATCAAAAACTCCATCCTCGACTTGGAAACCCATGCGAAGATTTTTGATTGGTTTGGTCTTCCACAAGATTATTCTGCGCCTCTAAATATCCATTGTCGCAAAGATGGTGAGCCAGATATTATTTCAAATGCATTTATGTCTAACTATGATAAACTTTCAGATTCTGTAAAGAATAGATTGGTTATTGAGGTAAATGATAACGTCAAGGGTGTTTGGAGTGTCAAGAATCTCGTAAAATATTTTTATGAGCCACATAACATTCCTATTACTTTTGATACATTGCATCATAAGTTTTTGCACGGTGATTTATCGGACAAAGATGCATTTGAACTAGCATATTCAACGTGGGACACGACACCTGTTTTTCATTATTCCGAGGGCAAGGGTGATACTAGAAACCATGCTGATATGGCACAAGGTATTCCAGATTCTTATGGCTATGATGTTGTTTGGGATGTTGAACTGAAAAGCAAAGATTATGCTATTTTCGACATTTTAGAGAGAGCGAAGGTTACAATATGATAAATTTTTATTCTGTTCAAGAAACTTTAGATTTGCTTGCTAATGATGAAGCATTAATTATTCCTGATTGTGATTCTGCTCTTATCGGCACATATACATTGGAGCGTGAAGGTGAAACTGTTTCCGTTGGTTGCTATGATTACGATTTGCTGGTTGATTGTTTCGCCACGCAGTTTAGCGAAGATTGTGAAGATGGTGAAGACCCTGTGGAACAAGCAATGGAATGGATAGATTATAATGTAATCGGTTCTTATGTTGGTAAATACACTCCAATGGTTGTTTCCAAAGATGATGAAGGAAATTATTCAGAGGATTAATCCTTTGTAATTTCTGGGCCATCCCCAGTTTCTTCTTAAAAATATCGCACAATATTCTATAATAGTGTGAGGTTGACACTCTAGACTCAGCCTCCTCCAGTAAGAGTCCAGAACGGCTAGAATCTGTTGCGAGATTCAAATAAGGGTAGCAACCTTGGAGTGGTTTAATCCACAATCTCTTATTGAACCCTTGAGGTGGTTGGCGTAAACACAATCTACCCAAGATAAATTTGTGGTTGGGTGCTATGCTCCTTTTAGGACACGGGCAACATCGGAGGCAGAGACCATCGAAAGAACTGCCATTGGTTCCGTACTGGTTAAACTCCAGCCAACCATAAATAACCCTTTGTAGGTTTTGGGTCAACCCCGGTTTCTTCTTAAAAAATCGTAACTATATTCTATAGTAGTATGGATTACGAATACGACACCTACGAATACGAGAGCCTTCAAGATGAAATGGCTCTCGAGATGGCAGCTGAGGCTCTTGTAGAGCAAAACATTCTCGCCTACGCAGACCAAGAGCCTGAGGAAGAAGACTGTGATTACTACGACGAAGACCCATACGACGAGTGGGCTGAGGTTGAGCGTCGTGAGACAGTGGGCATCGAAGCCTATTCTCACTGGAACGAGGAAGCCGCTCAGAGGTGGTGGCTCGAAGAAGGTCGGTTTGGTTAGACCGACCTTTAACCCTTTGTAGGTTTTGGGGGATCCCCCTATTCCTTCTTAAAAAATCTTAACTATATTCTATAGTAGTATGACTCCAACGAACAAAAAACCGATTCTCGAACAATGCTACGACTACGTTGATTACCTCGCGCCACACTTGGTTAGGGTAAACCCAGATTTGCGCAAAGAGATGGCTCTTGAATTCTATCATGAGTTGATTAATAGCATCTAAGATTATCTTAAAAATAAAATATTTTTATCTATAGTAGTATAAGTTAGGAGAAAAAACAATGCGAGATTTCATGACCCTTGGTCCAGTTCCATTTGAAGAAGATTGTGTACAGGTCAACTCTAATGAAGACTACTTGCCTGAGATGAATAAGGAAGTAAGGCGATTTGTTGAGTTTCTCAATAATCGGTTTATCAATAAGCCAGAAAACGCTTATTTTGCAGTCAAGAGTGAGAGCCATGATTTTGGTACTTACAAGGAAGCGGCTGTCTTTTATGACACCAATGATTCTGACTCCGAGGAGTTCGCTTTCTTTGTAGAGTGTCGCCTCCCAGCAACTTGGGATGATGTCGAGCAACTCGATTGGCGGGTATCCAAGCAAGCGGAAGAAGTGGCTTAGAGAAATCTAAGCCTTTGTAATTTCTGGCTTCTCGAGTAATTCTTCTTAAAAAATAGCAACTATATTCTATAGTAGTATGAGTATCTTTACACTAAATGTCGTTTTCGTTGAATCAGTTGATGAGTTTATTAAAAGCATCAACCTTGAAAAATCAAACGAAATAGTATACCGTAATGTTCATGATTCTGGTGTCATTGATATCATTTATCGTGAATACAAAAGTGATATTGCTCTGAGTGCTGACATCATAGCATTTACTGATGGCAAAACAGAACTAGCCTTTTCTATGCCACTCAAGAATATTGGTCTGTCTATAAACCCGCATTATATCGCGCAAAGTGTGCATGAATATCTTGCAGAATGTTATAAAATAGCCGACCTTTTGGGTAAGGTAAGGATTCAGAATTCAGATTTGAGTTTTTAATCTATGGATAGTATTATTATTGATTTAGATGGTACATTAGCAGATTGTAACCATAGATTGCATTTTATCGAGCAACCGAAAAAAGATTGGAAATCATTTTTTAATCATTGTAATGAAGATTCAGTAATCGAGCCCGTTAGAGAACTGATTAATATGCTTAAAACAAAGTATATGATTATTATTCTAACAGCCCGACCTGATATTTCTAAAGAGGCTACAGTTAAATGGTTAGATGATAATAATATAGAGTATGATGCATTATTTATGCGTGGTAAAAATGATTATCGTAAATCACCCGTTGTTAAAAGCGATTTAATCGAAGAAATGAAATGCCATGATTACATACCTGTATACGCTATTGAAGATAGAGATGATTGTATTGATATGTTTAATAGTTTAGGTATATTCACTCTTAAAGTTTACAATAGTGTTCCGGCATAAGCCTTTGTAAATTTTGGAGCCTTGCCCGGTTCTTCTTAAAAAATGTGTATTGGATTCTATAGTAGTATGGAAACAAACTTCAAAATCGAATTCCCATCTGCTGGAGCCACATACTGCAACGATGTCTACGGTGTGTATGAGTATGGTGTTTATTCAGAATCGTCAGTTCTTGCAGGTCAAACTTGTAGGATATGGGTTGACGAGTTCGACACTCTTGAGGAAGCAAAAGCCGCTTACCCTCAAGCGTCATTCAATGATTGCGGAAGCAGTTATCACCCTCTAAATATGTCCAGCGTTGCTCCTGACTGGTTTGATGAATCAGATGCAGGCGAGTGTTGGGATGATGATTATTAGGAGAATAAAATGCCAAACTGGTGTATGAACGATTTGCGTATCAGTGGAGACACTGAAGAAATTCTGCGTTTTATTGAAGACAATAAAACAGATGGTGAATTTTGCTTTAAGACACTTTTTCCTGAGCCTGAGTATGCCAACCCTGAAGATTGGTACGAATGGCGTGTACAAAACTGGGGTACAAAATGGGATGTCGATGGAAATGTTGATGTATCGAAAATAGATGATAATTTGTATCGTCTTTATTTCACCACTGCATGGTCTCCTCCTATACATTGGTTTGAGACAGTGGTAAAAAATTATCCTACCCTCAAGTTCGAACTCAATGCTGGTGAACCAGGTATGGGATGGCATTATGTCTGGCAGGCTCAGGGTGGCAGAAGCCTATTATTTCACTCTTCAACTTTTGAAGACTCTGCTGATTTCTGGGGTTTAGAAGATATGTATGCCGAGGATGAAACCTGCAAAGTTTAGCCTTTGTAGGTTCTGGGGGCGTTGCAGTCGTAGATGCCAGCATCGTCACCATTGAGGGCTACCATCAAGTGCAAGTCACCCTTGCTCATATACCGGCTTGACGGTCTGAATCACGTTGAAAAGTTCGCTGTTCATTTTCTGGCGAATGCCTACGGTAACTTGCCATTGCTTGGCTTTGAG
>Ga0247722_10002131_pt1 | contig 10417 bp, 10 predicted proteins | sample MSEWelMarce3H_FC_FD_189094 | JGI IMG/M metagenome (GOLD analysis project Ga0247722, IMG submission 189094) | Subsurface sediment microbial communities from gas well in West Virginia, United States - MSEEL Well Study Marcellus 3H_FC | ecosystem: Environmental > Terrestrial > Deep subsurface >...
GTGGTTCAACAAGCGAAAGGGCTACGGCTTTGTCTCGGGCGATTTGTTCGTCCATCATTCGGACATCCAAGTCTCAGGGTATAAATATTTGAAGCGCGGCGAATACGTGATGGGAGAAGTGACAGAGACGGGAGGAAAGAAGAAACTGTCCAACATCCGGGCACCCATGGAGGGAGGAAAGTTGATGTGCGAAGTAGACTTGGAAGACGGTCGAGACGGTCTTGTCCGTCTGGACCGCCTGGCCTCCGGCCCAGAAGACGGAGAGGTAGTCCGTCCGGGTCGTAAGGATTCGGCCCCAGACGGGGAAGTAGTCCGTGAGGTTGGCTCAGGTTCAGCCCCAGTCCGTGAGGGGACTACACCAGAAGTCCGTGCGGTCCGTGCAGGTCGTCCAGAGGGAGGTCGTGGTCCGAATCGAGGCCGTCGAGTAAGCCCATGATGAGGTCGCCCAGATGCGTGTCGCCCAATAGGGTTTAATCCCGCAACCTTTAAAATACTTACGGCATCCAAAAAGATAAATATTTTAACCCTTCCCGTTAAAATACTTATGTAAGACGGTAGACGGTCTTGGCCGTCTGGGCCGCCTGGGTTCCACCCCAGGCCTCGGGAGTAGCCTCGGATGTGGCTCCTCGGTAGTATTCGGTATAAAAAGATATTTGTCTCTGTAAAATGATTCTTTAGTCAGGAGCAGTCTTGCGAATCCGAGACAAAATCCTTTAGTTTGATACCGTCGTATGAGTTATCCTTTCGATGCACTTGGAAAAAGGATAATGTTTAGTCCGACATCTCGGGAGTATACTTGCGAGTAAATCCGAGACAAATGTTAAAGGATAACCTTTAGTCTACTCCCGAGGCATTATTTTAATATGAATAAAGGATAATCTTTTAGTCTACTTCCAAGTCTACTCCCGAGGCCCAGAACCGTAGTGGTCCAGACAACACCATCTATCGTGTAAAATGTTAAAAGATAATCCTTTATTCGATGTGATTGTAAAAGGTTAATCCTTTAGTCATTCACAATCTCGGGAGTAGAATTGGAAGTAAATCCGAGACAAATCTTATAAAGGATAATCTTTTAGTCTACTCCCAAGTCTACTCCCGAGGCCCGGGTTGAACCCAATTGGTCCGGACAAGACCATATATAGTGTCAAATGTTAAAAGATAACCCTTTAGTTTGAGACTGTAAATGTATAAGTATTTTAACTGGAATGGTAAAAGGATATCCTTTAGTCTCGGATTCCCAGGTCTACTCCCAATGGGGCCAGGTCAAGACTGTCTCATAAAAGGATAATCTTTAGTCTCTCGGACGTAGTCTTGCGAATCCGAGACAAATGGTAAAAGGATAACCTTTAGTCTAGTGCCAAGTCTACTCCCGAGGCATAAGTATTTTAACAGGACTGGTAAAAGGATATCCTTTAGTCTGATGACTCATCCCCAAGGTCACTCCCTCACTACTCCGAATGGGGCCGGAGGCCAAGCGGCTCACACGGCCGCAACCGTGTTACATAATCATCTCCATCTCATTATTGTCTTTTTTGTCTACTTTGATTTTAGGAACAACCCAGGAAGAGAAGAGAAGGGTGACGGAAAGAAAGACAATGAGAAAGGTAAGAAGAAAGGTAAGGAAAGACTTGATGATGGGAGAAAGTTCAATGGCTTCATTGCCGGGAAGGTATTTGGTCAAAGATTTAATTTGCAACTGAACAAGAAAAAGATTAATGGCAGGCACAATAAAGTTGCCAATGAAAGCGGCGACAAAGTCTTTCAGGGTAAGAGCAATAATCATGGCAATGGCATAGCCGAGAATATTGTTCTGGACAACAAAGGTTTTGATTTCTTCTTGGGTGAGCATTAAAGTAAGTAGAGAAAAGAATCAGGTTAAATCCATTCTCTACATTTGGAGTTCTTGGACGGAGGCCTTCCAAAAAATCCGAGACAAATTGCGTAAAGATTCGCGCCCGAGTTGCCGGGCTATGGTGTCGGCCTGGGTTCGACGAGTAAATATCCGCACGGGTTATGGTCACATATACAAAGAGGTCGACATCTTCGCCCGTAGCTCCTTCCGTAATTTCCGATAAGAATAACCTCTTTTCCTACCGGAAATTACATATTGGGATTAAAAGATTAAACTTATCTATTCTTCTTTGCAAGGGTTATAAGATGAAAGGGTATATCTTTTATGATATCTCTTAGACCTAAAGAGGATACTTTGTTGTTTTATTGAATAGTATGGTAATTCGACTCTTGCTTTCTCTCGGTTTTTGAAATGGTAGATTTCTGTAGACCTCGGCTTCCTCGGGAGTAGCTCCTTCCGTAATTTCCGGTAAGAATAACCTCTTTTCCTACCGGAAATTACATATTGGGATGGATAAAGATTAAACTTATCTATTTCTTTCTTTGTAAGGGTTCTAGATGAAAGGGTATATCTTTTATGATATCTTTTAACATGATACTTTGTTGTTTTATTGAAAAGTATGGTAATTCGGGACTTGCTTTCTCTCGGTTTTTGAAATGGTAGATTTCAGTAGACCTCGGGTAGACGGTCTTGTCCGTCTGGACCGCCTGGACTCCGTCCTCATAGAAAGGATTACCTCTGTAATAACCGATAAGAATAACCTCTTTTCCTACCGGTTTTTACATTTGATTTGGTTTCTATGAATACTCTATATCTGAGTGGTGTTTCTTGCAAAGAGATGAAAGGGTATATACTTTGTTTTATTCAAAAGTATGGTAATTCGACTCTTGCTTTGTCTCGGTTTTTGAAACGGTAGGTTTTCGTAGACCTCGGGTAGACGGTCTTGTCCGTCTCCTAAGGCACTGCGTCTCCGCCCCCCCCAGAGACAAAAGGTTTACCTCTGTAATAACCGATAAGATTAACTCTTTTTCCTACCGGTTTTTACATTCATGGATTCTATGCATACAGTATATCTAGTATTCAAATAGAGGTTAACATGCTAGATGAAAGAGTATATACTTTGTGGGTTTTATTCAATAGTATGGTAATTCGAGCCTTGCTTTCTCTCGGTTTTTGAAACGGTAGATTTCTACAGAAGTCTTAAATGGACTTGTCATGGATTCGGCTCGGACCTGGGGCATAGTCTCGGAAGGAGCTACAGGTGAAGATGCCGACCTTGTGGTATCCTTTCGTTGAAAGGTTACACCATACTTTTATGTTTTTATTCAATAGTATGGTAATTCGAGACTTGCTTTGTCTCGGTTTTTGAAACGGTAGATTTCTGTAGACCTCGGCTTCGGACCTGGGGGGAATCTCGGGCGCAGGGGTCGGCTTCCTCGGGAGTAGACCTCCACGCCATCTCGGACGAGGGGCTTGTGCATGAGACAAATGTCCACATCTAGTTTATAAAAAACGGAAACGAAATATACCTATGTGGACATTTGTATCCTTTTTAGATATAGAATTTGTCTCGGATAAGTGAATCCTTTTTATAAAATCCAAACATCCCTTTGCTATCCTTGGACCTCTCCCGAAAAAGGATACTTTTAGTCAACAAATAGTCAACAAAACTATATAAACCTAATTCATTTATTATCGTATGGAATATGTTTGTAAAGGATGTGATTACACCACGACATACCAAACAAACTACAAGAAGCATCTGGAGACAAAGAAACACAAAAGATTGAAAACGGACCCCTTTGTTTGCAAGTTTTGTGACAAAGGGTTTAGCTTTAAACAATCTATGTATCGTCATGTCAAATATACTTGTAAAAAGAACGAGGTTGGCATTAAAGAACAGATTCGATTGATCACGAAAGAACGGGAAGAGTTACAGAAACAACTTCATACTCAACGCAATCAGATAGAGAAACTTATGGAGAACCTAGAGATAGACGAACCCTTTAATACACCCATTCAAAACAATACAACTCTTTTGCCCATGGAAGACCGCAATCTCAATGAATGCGTCCAGACCCTTATTGAAAAGATTCACTCTGAGTCTGAAGTCCAAGTTATCGAAGATTGTCTCTTGAAATTCAAAGAAGACATCCATCTCATGCTCTACAATCGACTGGTTCGTAAGATTGAACCTCGGGAGTAGATTGCACGTAGTTTTCGATACGAAAAACAACTTTTCCTATCGAATTTTACATTTTTATTGGATTTCGGATATAGATAGGGGTTATTTGTCTCGGACTTGGGGGATTAGATGGTAGGGTTGACGTCCAAGACCGCGAATATGCCTGGTATTGTTCCTTTTTAGATATTGTGTTTAGGTTTGACAGCATATAAGGTGTGGGTCGACATCTCTAGGGAGTAGTCTTGCCGTAGTATTGGATGTATCTGTTATCTTTATAGTGTTATTAAAATACTTATCGCATTGTGGGTGGAGCCCATGCGGTCCAGACGGACAAGACCGTCTACCGTATACCGTCTATAAAATTGAATAGGCCTATTCCTTTAGTCACACTACAACATGTGGTTTCTTCTTCTAAGCGTTGTCTCGGCTCAGCCCTTTTACAAGGATACCCTCCGGGGTCTTCCGAACAAGCTAAAACAAGAACGCATCCATGCGACGGTTCAAGCAAAGGTTAACTTTATTCAGTATTGGATTCTAGAGGAAGCCTCTAACAATCGAACCAGTTTAAATTTCACCCTGTTTTGTTTTGACCCTAATCTGCAATATCGTGTTACAGAATCATATAAGGCGAACAATGGTAGGAGTTACAGTTATCAAGACCGATATGGCCTCGAGAAGTTTCCAGGTCAATCCCTTTATGACATAGAACATCCCCAATATCCTTATTATGCGTATCAGCGCGACGGGCCGCGTTACCGTCTTTCGACGGAACATGACCGACATATCAAGACAGAACTCATTTATCCAAGACCCTACTGTCATCCTAAACAGGGTTACGAACTCTATCAGCGAATCCACGCGAAACTGGAGGACACACCGCAAGCCTATGCAAGTCTATTCTTTCAAATACTTAACGCCAGGTTCCCAGACCTTCACCTCGCGGTCTCTGATAAACGACCCAGTGAAGGGTTGTATGATGCGGACTGCTGTCCTTTATTCACACTGTCGTGGTAAGGGTAGAAAGAAACTTGATGCGATATAATTATTTTTAGTTAAAATTGAAGTTAGAAGAATGATTAGAGAATAATAAACGATGGATATCTACTCACAGAAAACACGCGAACAACTCATTTCGATATGCAAGGAACGCAAAATGAAAGGATACAGCAGTATGAAAAAGGATGGTCTCATTCAAATGTTATCAGTTGAGCCCGAGAGCAAGGTTGTCTCGGTTGAGTCCGAGACAAAACCTGATACCATTCGGTTTATTGATTTATTCTGCGGGATTGGTAGTTTTCATTACTCTTTCAAAAAACTAGGATGGGAATGCGTCATGTCTTGTGATATTGACAATGCCGTGAAGGAAACCTACAAAACCAATTACGGGATTGTTCCTTTAGGAGATATCACAGAGATCGAGCCAAAACAGGTTCCTACTTATGATATATTATGTGCGGGGTTCCCATGTCAACCCTTTAGTCAATGCGGGCAACACAAGGGGTTTGAGGACAAGCGCGGAACGCTCTTCTTTCATATTATGAAGTTTGTGGACTTTCATAAACCGAAAGTGATTGTCCTTGAAAATGTGCAAGGATTGCTCAACCATGATGGGGGGAAAACATTCGAACGAATCAAAACGGACATTACAAGTGCTGGTTATGAACTCGCCTATAAAGTAATTAAATGCTCTGACTATGGCTTGCCCCAAATGCGGAAACGTTTGATCATGGTTGGTGTCAGGGATGGGAAAGAGATGGATAAACTACTGGATTTTGAGGAATACAAACAAGAAAGAACCCTTTCTGAATTACTCGGGAAACCGTTTGAGAAAAAGGTGGCCTATACCATTCGGTGCGGAGGAAGGAACTCGCCGATTAATGATAAGCATAACTGGGATGGTTATTGGGTGAATGGTGAAGAATACCGTCTAACGAAAGAAGACTGTTTAAACCTACAGGGGTTTGAGGATTTCACTCTGACGGGAACCCAATCCGAACAATGGAGACAGCTTGGGAATACCATCCCTACGCGATTTACTGAGATCATCGGACTGAACCTAAAAAAACACTTATTTCGCTAACCGAAGATAACATCTATTTTGCGGTTAATCTCACATGGATTGCACCATAGACCTTATTCTGATAGGTGCCGACCCATGGCAAATCTTGTTCGGTCTGTTCTTTTTTCATACCCTTATTGCGAAAAGACAATATGCAACGGTCCAGCAACCCAAGAACATAAGTATACCTTTCTTCCTCTATGTTACAGTAGATAAATGTTTTAGTTCCATCCTTATTCATCAACAGGATTGAATTGCATTCTTGGGGTGACTTGCGTGTTCCTGTGCCTTTAAACATAAAGTAGACTAGCATGTTGAGCACACTCTGTTTGTTTTCATTCGAAATGAATTGGTTTAATTTCACATCTTCCGTGATACGTTTGGCGTGATACTCTTTCGCGAGCAGGTCCAAATAGGGTAAATCTTTTTTCAAGGGACCGTGTTGAAAGACCCATGCCGACCTTGGCGTATGGTTCAAGAGGGACGGGTTTGCTCCACGACTTGATTTAATGGAAATATATTGTGGTTCATTGGGTCCTTTCAATAAAACGGTCACGTCGACCTTCGATTTCGATTTCCTTTGTATCTGTTTTGTGTTTTCATAGGGTCGTCCGCTTAGGTCAAGGACTTCAATGCAGGCCCGTCCTTTCTCTCCAAACAGGTTGACACAATATTCTGGATTCGTTTTATTGTTAAACAGTTCAATTATAACGGAATATTCATCTTGTTCGCCCTTGTTTCCTAAGGGATGGATTATATTTTCAGTTCTTATCGAAAGATTTGAAAGGCCTGAAGTTAACTCGTCCATTGTGTTAGGGTTTATCTATTTGAACGTTCAATTTTATATACCATCAGATTTGTCTCGGGTATGGGGACTAGTTGATAGGGTTGACGTCCAAGGCTTATGCATGGGTTCATCTTTAGATAATTTATATTTGACCGCAAAGGGGTCGGCATATCTAGGGAGTAGTCTTGGATGTATCCTTTGTTATATAGTGTTATTAAAATACTTATCGCATTGTGGGTGGAGCCCATGCGGTCAAGTTAAGGCCGTCTTACGTATCCTTATATAGTGCTTTTTCCTATCGGAAAACACATTTTTCCTACCGGTTTTTACATATGGTTTAAGTGTAGGGGAGAATGATACCCTTTCTTGAGAATAGAGGGGCGTAGCAGATGATAGAGGTTAACGATTTAAAGGTTCGTAACGTCCTACTGTATATGGACCACTTTATCAAAACGGATGAGAAAGTGATTAACATGCACTACATTCGATGGATCAAGAAGTTTACCGACTGTATGGAAGTGTGCACAAAATCTGACGGATGTGAACTCTTTAAACATACCCATCGAGTCTGTAAAGAAACGAGTCCAGCTGCTTACCATAAACTGAACCACGCGTTCTTGGCCGCGTAGGCCGCCTGGGCTCCACGCGTTCTTGGCCGCGTAGGCCGCTTGGGCTCCACCCCCAGTTGCGGATAAGTATTTAATGAGTTATAACCCCAAGACCTATGACATACAACCCCAAGACCAATGACATCTACATCCAAGATGAATGAGTTACAACCCCAAGACCAATGACATCTACATCCAAGATGAATGACATACAACCCCAAGACCAATGACATCTACATCCAAGATGAATGACATACAACCCCAAGACCAATGACATCTACGTCCAAGATGAATGAGATACAACCACCAGTCCTATGACATCCACGTCCAAGATGACATCCAACCATAAAATATCTATAGAGGCAGAGGTTCCGCAATCTGCATCAAGTCTGAATAAGGACCCGACTCAATCGCTTGTGCCACGTTTAACGGTTCCGTGGCATGAATCGATTGAACCAGCATGATTGGCTCTACCACAAAGACAGGTCGTTTGAAGCAGTGTAACACCACAAAGACTCCTGCCCCAAATAACGGCACAAGAAGGGTTATATAGAGAAAGATGTAGTCGGGAGAGGGCATGTTCTCTTTTCTGCGTTTTCTTTTATACCCTACTCATTACTCATTACTCATTACTCATTCTAATTATCTGGATAATATATATAATGCCGAATAAGAAAACGCATAGGAAAACACAGAGGCAAACTCAGAGACAAACGCGGAATCAAGACCAGAGAGTGAATCGGTCGCCTGAGTCCCCGCCGCTTGTAGGCGTCTACAGTCCCGCAAATAATATTGTGCCGAAAAAAGACAAATCTAAGAAGAAGAAGCTGTCCAAGTCTAACCCCTATTTTAAACCCGTCGTTCAGACCGAACCAGTCGTGCCAGTCCAGCCAGTTGTTCCAAAGATAGCCAGACCGAATCCTTTAGAGGTGAAAGCACGCGCAGCAGCACGTGCGGCAGAACGCGCATCAGCCGCCGCAGCCATAACCAAAAGAAAACCACCTCTTAAACCGAGAGGTGCCAGGGTGCGAGTTGAGCCACCACCTGAACCACCCGTCACGGTAAAGAGAATGATGCCTAAGCCCAAGCCCCGGACAAGACAGACTCGTAAGACATACACCTACTCGAAACCTGTAAACATGGCAGAATTCATGATGGAATCCAACAAACCGATGAAAAAGACCATACCTAAAATGTCACGAAAGAGTCCCGCGTTTTTCAATATACCGAATGGAACCAATGAATTGAGAGACGCGGTAACGGAAGTCGCAAACTCTTTCAGAGTCATGCCCGTCCCTTCCGGACATATCCTGAATCCTTTGTTAAGAGAATCAGCCAATCACCCTTTGTTAAGAGGTAGTTTTATGACACGTAAGCTGAAGAGTGGACAAGTAAAGGGAATGAAGCTCAATGTGATAAAGGAATAAGTGTAACGGAATAAGTGTAACGGAACAAGTGTAACGGAACAAGTGTAATATGAAAATTGAACACTTCTTTAGCCTTTCCGTTCTTGTAAAAGATGAACCGTTTTAAACTTCGCCCGTCCCTGGAAGAGATGCATCCTTCCCTGAGTATCCATTACGAGGACTTTTGGTTTCATCTGTCCGCCAATCCCAACGCAGTAGAATTGCTAGAACGATATCCTTGCCACATCAACTGGGATAGCTTGTCCGCCAATCCGAACGCGATAAACCTTCTTTCGCGTAATAAGGATAAACTGAGTTGGGACCTCCTCTCTTACAATCCCAAAGCGTTGCCCCTACTCATGAAGAACCCATCACGAATCCTATGGTGCACTCTGTCGGGGAACACGGGTGCGATAGAGCTTCTCGCCAAGCATCCAGACAAGATTGAATGGGGTGCGTTGTCGAGGAACCCAGCCGCCTTGCCCCTCTTCAGACAATACCCCGAAAAGGTTCAATGGGTGTGGGTCTCTGGGAATGAGGGTGCCCTACCGATTCTGGAAGAAAATCTCGATAAGTTGGACTGGTGCTCGTTGTCTGGTAATCCGGCAGCCATCAAGATTCTGGAAAAGAACCTCGACAAGATAGATTGGACTATGTTGTCGATGAACCCAGCTGCGATTCATCTACTGGAAGAAAACCCGCACAAGATAGACTGGATATGGATTTGTCAGAATAAAAACGCCTTGCCCATCTTCTTGAAACAAGACCCGGACACACTTCATTGGGATATGCTGTCAGAGAACCCCGGCGCTGTGCCTCTCCTTGAACGATACCCCGATAGGATACATTGGGACAGACTGTCGTTCAATCGAAATGCGTTTCATCTGTTGGCGCAGAACCTCGACAAGGTCTTCATCTCAAGCTTGGCCGGCGACCCAAGTGCCCTCTCTCTGTTATGCGTACCCGACTACGCAAAGATGCGAGAGGACACCATTGTCCATGAACTAAACGCCTATGTGTTGGACCCCGACCGCGTGTCCCGGGTCGCCCAACGACTGGGTCTTTCGTTTCAAGAATACCTATTGGCCCAATAAAATTGATGTTATGTTTTTATACAGAGACATATAGAAAATGATACAGCTAAACGTTCTCAACTTTGCAGACCGTCAGCAGACTCTATCCATGCTACCCCTTGACATCGTAAGATGTATACGGGGGTATACCGACCAATACGACTGGAACATTTCCAAGAAGTGGGACGCAGAATTGATTTGGACTAACGCAATCATGCACGAGTATTACCTCAAGGAATCAGGCCAATACCACGACGAGGTGAGCGAATGGTCTTTGTATGGACAAAGCTTGTTACTCAAGTTCAGAGAGGAGCTCCCCAGCGAACTAACGAATGAGCCGCCGCCCTATTCCGAGGCCAACTACACGAGCCCACGAGATTACTACCTACAACGTATTCGTTGGTTAAATCGGCATTAAACATTAGACATTAGACAGTATGCTTTTTA
>Ga0247722_10002132_pt1 | contig 10416 bp, 7 predicted proteins | sample MSEWelMarce3H_FC_FD_189094 | JGI IMG/M metagenome (GOLD analysis project Ga0247722, IMG submission 189094) | Subsurface sediment microbial communities from gas well in West Virginia, United States - MSEEL Well Study Marcellus 3H_FC | ecosystem: Environmental > Terrestrial > Deep subsurface >...
CAGTTGCACGATGAGATGGGAAATTTAATCGAGCACCAAGATTATTTAGTAAAGCCAGAAGGTTTTAATATTCCGTATGATGCCGAGAGAATTCATGGTATTTCTACCGAATTGGCAATTGAACAAGGGATTTTGTTATCGGAAGTTTTAGAACAGTTTAATATTGCACTTTCTAAAACTAAATTTATTGTTGGGCAAAATGTAGGATTTGATGTCAATATCATGGGATGTGAATTCCATCGAATGAACATTGGTTCAGATTTATCAAAAATGTCTGTTTTAGATACGTGTACTGAAATTACGGCTAATTTATTGAAATTACCAGGAGGTCGTGGCGGAAAATTCAAGTTACCAACATTAACCGAACTACATCAATATCTTTTCAATCAACCCTTTGCAGAAGCGCACAATGCCACTGCCGATGTGGAAGCTACAACTCGTTGTTTCTTAGAGTTAATCAAAAGAGAAGTTTTTACCAAAGAAGAACTAGATGTTACTCCCGACTATTTTAGAAGTTTTCAAGAAAAAAATCTGGGCGAAATCCAATTAATCGGATTAAAACATATTAATCTGAAACAAGCTTCTGAAGAAATTAGAGCGCGTTTGAAAAAAATCGAACAAGAGGAAGTTCAAACCACAATTTCAGCCGAAGTAAAATCAGATTTAAAAGACGCTGCTTTTGCACATTTACATAATCACACGCAGTTTTCGGTGTTGCAATCTACTATTGCAATTAATGATTTAGTAGCAGCTTCGGCAAAATTCAAAATGCATGCAGTTGCTATAACAGATACAGGAAACATGATGGGCGCTTTTCATTTTGTAAGCGCCGTTATAAATCATAATAAAGCCGCAAAAGCAAAAATTGAAGCGGCAATTGAAGCAGGCGAAATTCCCACAGAAACCGAAATCAAACCGATAGTTGGATGCGAGTTCAATATCTGCGACGATCATAAAGATAAGACCAAAAAAGACAACGGTTATCAAGTTGTTCTATTGGCAAAAAATAAAAAAGGCTATCATAATTTAGCCAAAATGTCTTCTATTGCCTATACGGATGGTTTTTATTACGTTCCTCGTATCGATAGAAAAATCATTGAACAGTATAAAGAAGACATCATTGTTTTATCGGGGAATTTATACGGAGAAATTCCTAGTAAAATTTTAAATGTTGGGGAAAGTCAAGCCGAAGAAGCTTTGATTTGGTGGAAGCAACAATTTGGTGCTGATTTTTACTTGGAAGTCATGCGCCACAAGCAAGAAGATGAAATTCGAGTAAATCAAACGTTAATAGCGTTTGCAAAAAAGCATCAAGTAAAATTAGTTGCAACTAACAATACTTATTACGTTAATAAAGAAGACGCCAACGCACACGATATTTTATTGTGTGTAAAAGATGGTGAAAAGCAAGCAACACCAATTGGTCGCGGACGTGGCTATCGATACGGATTGCCCAATCAAGAATATTATTTTAAATCGGGTGACGAAATGAAGCAACTTTTTGCTGATTTACCCGAGGCAATTATCAATATTCAGGAAATCATCAATAAAGTAGAAGCGTATTCTTTGTACCGTGATGTTTTACTTCCAAAATTTAAAATTCCTGATGAATTTGAAGTTCCTGAAGATGCCGAAGATGGTGGCGTGCGAGGTGAAAACAATTATTTAAGACATTTAACTTATAAAGGGGCAGAAAAACGCTATCCCGAACTTTCCGATGATATTAAAGAACGTTTGGATTTTGAATTGCTTACGATTGCTAATTCAGGGTATCCCGGTTATTTCTTAATTGTTCAAGATTTCATTGCCGAAGCCCGAAAAATGGATGTTTCCGTGGGGCCAGGTCGTGGTTCTGCTGCGGGTTCTGCGGTTGCTTATTGTTTAGGAATTACGAATATTGATCCCATTAAATACGATTTGCTTTTTGAGCGTTTCCTAAATCCTGATCGTGTTTCCATGCCCGATATCGATATCGATTTTGATGATGAAGGTCGTGGTCGAGTTATGGATTATGTCATCAATAAATACGGTTCTAATCAGGTGGCGCAAATTATTACCTATGGTAAAATGGCTACGAAGTCTGCTATTAGAGATACCGCTCGAGTATTAGATTTGCCATTGTTTGAAGCGGATAGAATTGCCAAATTGATTCCAGGAATGATGCCTTCCAAATGGAATTTAGCCCGATTTTTAGCCGAAGACGAAAGCGAAGTCAAAAAAGCGTTGCGTTCGGAAGAGTTTGATAAAGTCAAAGAATTAATCGGAATTGCCAATTCAGAAGATTTAGCGGGAGAAACCATTCAGCAAGCAAAAGTATTAGAAGGTTCCATGCGAAACACCGGTATTCATGCGTGTGGAGTAATCATCACGCCAAGTGATATTACGAATTTCGTTCCTGTTACAACCGCAAAAGATTCCGATTTGTATGTAACGCAATTTGACAACTCGGTTGCTGAAAGCGCCGGTTTGTTGAAGATGGACTTCTTGGGGTTAAAAACCCTAACCTTAATTAAAGACACGGTGAAATTGGTAAAATATCGTACGGGAATCGAACTAAATCCTGACGAATTTCCAATTGATGATGTTAAAACATATGAGTTGTTCCAAAGAGGTGAAACAGTAGGTATTTTCCAATACGAATCGCCAGGAATGCAAAAATACATGAAGGATTTGAAACCAACCGTTTTTGCCGATTTAATTGCCATGAATGCGTTATATCGTCCAGGACCATTGGAATATATTCCTTCTTTTATTAGAAGAAAAAACGGTGAAGAAGAAATTAAATACGATTTAGAAGCCTGTGAAGAATACTTAGCAGAAACTTATGGAATTACTGTTTATCAAGAACAAGTAATGCTTTTGTCACAATCATTAGCTGGATTTACAAAAGGTGATGCCGACGTACTTCGTAAAGCAATGGGTAAAAAAGATAAGCCTGTTTTGGATAAAATGAAGCCTAAATTCATCGAGCAAGCGGCAGAAAAAGGTCATGATTCGACTATTTTAGAGAAAATTTGGAAAGACTGGGAAGCGTTTGCGAGTTATGCCTTCAATAAATCGCATTCCACTTGTTATGCTTGGATTGCCTATCAAACGGCTTATTTAAAAGCGCATTATCCAGCAGAATATATGGCGGCTGTGCTCTCTAATAACATGAATGACATCAAGCAAGTTTCCTTCTTTATGGAAGAATGTAAACGCATGGGATTAGACGTTTTAGGGCCAGATGTTAATGAATCATTCTATAAATTTACGGTAAACGAAAATTATGCGGTGCGTTTTGGAATGGGCGCCGTTAAGGGTGTTGGAGCAGGAGCGGTTCAAACCATAGTTGAGAATAGAAAAGACGGTAATTATAAATCTATTTTTGATTTAGCGAAGCGAATTGATTTGCGTGCTGCTAATAAAAAAGCTTTTGAAAATTTAGCCTTAGCGGGTGGTTTTGATGGTTTTACAGAAACCCATCGTGCCCAATATTTTCATCATGATGGTGACGGAATTACGTTTTTAGAAAAAGCGATTCGCTATGGATCGAAATTTCAAGAAAATGAAAATTCATCGCAAGTAAGTTTATTTGGCGATGCTTCCGAAGTACAAATTGCCGAACCCATTGTGCCTCCTTGCGAAGATTGGAGTACGATGGAAAAATTAGCCAAAGAAAAAGAAGTTGTTGGAATTTATATTTCGGGTCATCCTTTAGATGATTATAAATTTGAGATGAAATATTTCTGCTCGGCTAAATTGGAATCGCTAAAAAATTTAGAACAGCATTTGGGTAAAAATCTTTCTTTTGGAGGAATTGTAACTAATGTGCAGCATCGAACCGCAAAAAACGGAAAAGGCTGGGCAACCTTTGTTCTAGAAGGCTATGACGAAAGTTATGAGTTTCGAATTTTTGATGAAGAATATTTAAAATACCGACATTTCTTGTTGCAAAACCAGTTTGTTTTTTTTAAAATCAATGTGAAAGAAGGTTGGGTTAATCGCGAAACAGGTAAAAAATCAGATCCTAGAATTCAATTTATCGATGCAAAAATGCTGGCCGATGTATTGCCTTCTTTTGCTAAAAAATTGATCATTCATTTAGATATTAAAGAGTTACATTCCAATTTTGTGTCTGAATTAAACGAATTATTCACTGCAAATAAAGGAGATCATTCGGTAACTTTTGAAGTAATGGAATTAGAACGCATCAAAAAAGCCATAGAGCTGAGTCCGGTTATTATTGATGAAGAAATTGAAAGCACTGAAGACGGAGAAGAAGTATCTGAAAGGGAACTCGATATCCCAATTGAAAAAGATGAAATTGTAGTTAAAACGAAACTTTCCATGCCAAGCCGAAAACTAAAAGTAAAGATTTCGTCTGAATTGCTTCAGGAATTGGAAAAAATGCAAGTAAGTTTCAAATTGAATTAATATCAATTCTAAATATAAGACTATAGTTAAAAGTAATTTTAAAACATACTTTCATTAGTAATAAATTCCTAAATTTGCATTTCAAATAATTATAAAATTAAATAGAAAAATATGGCATTAGCAATAACAGATGCTACTTTTGACGAAGTAGTTTTGAAATCAGACAAACCAGTAGTAGTAGATTTTTGGGCAGCTTGGTGTGGACCTTGTAGAATGGTTGGACCAGTTATCGACGAAATTCATAGCGAATATGAAGGAAAAGCAGTTGTAGGAAAAGTAGATGTTGATGCAAACCAAGAATTTGCTGCAAAATATGGTGTGAGAAATATTCCAACCGTATTAATATTCCAAAATGGAGAAGTAGTAGGAAGACAAGTTGGTGTTGCACCTAAAAAAACCTACACAGATGCAATTGACGCATTATTGTAATCAATAAAAAATAATAATATATAAAGGTTCAGCGTAAGTTGAGCCTTTTTTTATCCATAACTTTTTACCCATAACCTTTCACCTATAAATAAAATCTTTCCCTATCTTTACGATATGAATTTAGAGCAGCAAATAGAAAAAATTTCCAGTTTTGAACATTTAGAACTTTTGGCGAATCAAATTGTCGAAGGCTTTATTTCGGGAATGCATAAATCTCCGTTTCATGGATTTTCGGCTGAATTTGCGGAGCATAAAACTTATAATCCAGGCGAAAGCACCAAGTATATTGATTGGAAATTATTTGCCAAAACCGATCGGCTATACACCAAACGATATGAAGAAGAAACCAATTTAAGATGTCATTTGATTCTTGATAATTCTTCCTCAATGCATTATCCAAAATTGAAAACGAATCAGCCTTTTTATGAAAATAAAATTGGTTTTTCGGTATTGGCTTCAGCGGTTTTAATGAATTTATTAAAAAAACAGCGCGATGCAGTGGGTTTAAGCATCTATTCTGATAGTTATGAATATTTTGCACCCGAAAAAGGAAGCGAACGTCATCATCGGATGATTTTAAATACATTAGAAGGGGTTTTAAAAAGTAATTCCACCACAAAAACCACCGATACTGTTACTTATTTACATCAAATTGCTGAGAATTTGCACCGTCGTTCTATGGTGATTTTATTTACCGATTTATTTCAAAATGAAGATAATGATAAAATTTTCAAAGCATTACAACATTTAAAACACAATAAACATAAGGTTGTGGTATTTCATGTGTATGATCAAAAAACCGAATTGAACTTTAATTTTGACGCCGCACCTAGAAAATTTATTGATGTTGAAACTGGGGAAACCGTTCAATTATTTGCCGAAAACACCCAAGAAGCTTATCAGAAAGTCATTACAAACTATTTTAAAACAATAGAAGCTACTTGTTTACAATATCAAATCAAATATATTCCGGTAGCAATCGATGATAAATTTGAAAAAATTATGACTTCCTATTTGGTTGAGAAACAAAAGTTTGCCTAGATTGCTCAAAAAAAGTTTGCCTTTTTTTTGAAAAATATTTGCAGGAATCAAAAAGCGTAGTATATTTGCACTCGCAATCAAGTTCACGGACTGCTTTAGCAATAAAGAATAAGTGAAAATTAGCACTGGTTTGGTAGTTCAGTTGGTTAGAATACATGCCTGTCACGCATGGGGTCGCGGGTTCGAGTCCCGTCCAGACCGCCAGAAAATAAAAGCACTTCGAGAAATTGAAGTGCTTTTTTGCCCAAAATAGGTTTTTTTGATGTTACTTGAAAACATTAAAAATCAAAATAGTTGTGTTGTTTATTCCCAAGCAATTGGGATAAGGTTTAGTAGTTAGACCAATGAAAAGCTTTGCATTTATGCAGGGCTTTTTTGATTGTATTAAATCCAAACCGATTTATTTTGCCATACAATAATCATGAAAAGAATTAAAAATAGCACACAAACAAATAACTTCATAAACGTTCCGGCAACAAAACCTACAAACGAACCAAAAGCTGCTTTTAAGGCACGTTCTTTTTCATTAGAATTGTAGATTAATTCTCCAATGAATGCGCCTAAGAAAGGACCAAGCAAGAAGCCAAAAGGGACAGGTGCTATAAGACCAACAATTAAACCAATATTTGTCCCCCAAATTCCATAACTACTTCCGCCAAAATATTTAGTGCCTTGAGCCGGTATCACATAGTCTAAAATACCAATAATTATTGCAATCATCAGCGTAATGCTGAGCAACCAATAATTTGTTTCAATTGTTGGACAAAAATATAAAAGTAAGATACCAAGCCAACTTAAAGGCGGACCAGGCAAAGCAGGAAGTATACTACCCGCAATTCCAACGAGCATTAAGCAAAAACCAATCAATAATAAAAAGTATTCCATAAATTATTTCTATTTTTACAATGTATTATTACAAATTTAAAGTTATTCTATTTCAAATGCATAAAGTTGTATTATTATTTTTAGTGCTTTTGGCAACTTCTTGTCAATTATTTGACAAAAAAGTACCCGATGAAAACCAATTATTGCAACAAGAATTGCAAAAAATTAATTGGGAAGAAGTAGACGAATTGCCTTCGGTGATGCAATGCGACACTATTAAAGACGAAGCCGTTAAGAAACAATGTTTTTTTGATTATTTGGCACAAACCATTCAAGAACGAATAGGAATCGATACGTTACAAATGTTATATCCTGAAACCGATACGATTTCTGTAAAAGTTACGGTTAATCCCGATTCGAGTTTGCAATTTGAACCTCAGTTTTCTAAAGATAGTGTGGCTTACGATAAAGTAAAAGCAGACAGCATTTTAACCGCCCGTTTAGCAGATTTTCCAAAAGTAGAACCTGCAATTAAACGTGGAATAAAAGTTAAAACTCAATTTATTCTTCCTGTGATTATTAAAGTTCAAAAATAAATTTAATTGGCAAACGAGCGCATCATATTAGGTATCGACCCTGGAACCACCATTATGGGTTTCGGATTGATAAAGGTGGTCAATAAAAAAATGGAATTTGTGCAATTGAACGAATTGATTTTATCTAAATACGATAATCATTATCAAAAGTTAAGAGTCATTTTTGAACGAACCATCGAATTAATTGATACACACAACCCTGACGAAATTGCTATTGAAGCACCTTTCTTTGGTAAAAATGTTCAATCGATGTTAAAATTAGGACGAGCTCAAGGTGTAGCCATGGCGGCAGGGCTTTCTAGAGATATTCCGATTACAGAATATGAACCCAAAAAAATAAAAATGGCCATTACTGGCAATGGAAATGCGAGTAAAGAACAAGTAGCTAAAATGTTACAACAACTGTTAGGCTTAAAAGAATTGCCAAAAAACCTTGATTCAACCGATGGTTTAGCGGCGGCTGTTTGTCATTTTTTCAATTCGGGAAGAGTGGAAATAGGAAAAAGTTATACAGGTTGGGATGCTTTTGTAAAACAAAATGAATCGAGAATTAAAAAATAGTTTTCAGTCGCAGTTTTCAGTCTCAGTACTGCATACTGCGACTGCGACTGAATACTAATAAAATGTCAGGAATATATATTCATATACCATTTTGTAAACAAGCGTGTCATTATTGTGATTTTCATTTTTCTACTTCATTAAAGAAGAAAGACGAAATGGTTTTGGCATTGGCAAAAGAAATAGAACTGCGTAAAGGTGAGTTTGAAAATGAAAGTATTGAAACAATTTATTTTGGAGGAGGAACACCAAGTATTTTAGAAATTTCGGATTTGAAATTTTTGATTGATGAGGTATATAGAAACTATAAAGTTGTTTCAACTCCAGAAATAACAGTTGAAGCCAACCCAGATGATTTATTTCCAAGTTTGTCATTCCGTAGGAATCTCTTTGAAGAGCTCAAAGTAATTGGAGTTAATCGATTATCTATTGGGATTCAATCATTTTTTGAAGACGATTTAAAGTTGATGAATCGGGCGCACAATGCAGAAGAAGCCAAAAAATGTCTTGAAATTGCCACGCAACATTTCGATAATATATCCATTGATTTGATTTACGGAATTCCGAATATGTCCAATGAAAAATGGTTGAAAAACATTGAAACAGCCTTGTCTTTTGGGGTACCGCATATTTCGAGTTATGCTTTAACCGTTGAACCAAAAACGGCTTTGCATACGTTTATTCAAAAAGGAATCATTCCGCAACCAGATGACGAAGTAGCTGCAGCGCATTTTCAAATTTTGGTAGATAAACTTTCAGAAAAAGGATTCATCCATTATGAGTTATCCAATTTTGGAAAAGAGAATTATTTTTCAAAAAACAATTCGAGTTATTGGTTGGGAAAAAAATACATCGGAATTGGTCCGTCAGCACACAGTTACGATGGACAAAATAGAGGTTGGAATGTCTCAAATAATGCATTGTACATTAAGTCGATTCAAGAAAATAAATTACCCATTGAAATCGAAACATTAACCAAAACCGATCGCTATAACGAATATGTTATGACGGGATTACGCACAATTTGGGGAGTTTCGTTGGATCGAATTGAAGAAGAATTTGGAAAAACCTATTTAGATTATCTGAACCATCAAGCGGCAAAATTCATTGAAGATCATTTACTTTTTGTTGACGATAACATTTTACGAACTACAAAAAATGGAAAGTTTTTGTGTGATGGAATTGCGAGTGATTTGTTTTTATTAAATTTGGAGTAGTTTAAACGCAAAGAGCGCAAAGTTTTTCGCAAAGGACGCAACAATTTTAATTATACACGCCAAAATAAATAGTATGACAGAAAACGAATAATCTTTAATTCTTTGCAAACTTAAAAAGCAAATAAACTTAGCGAACCTTGTATAAACCCTTGCGCTTTTTGCGGTTAAAAAATTATGAAAGCAACCATCAATAACATACAAATCGATTTATCAAAACCTATTGATATTTCTATTCCATTGACTAATAATGAACAAAACCCGATTGCTTGGTACCAAAACGCACCCGAAATTGAACCCGTAACCATGGGTGATTGGATTGGAAAAGTTTCGGAAGGAAAATCATCAACCAATTTCAATAATATTTTCTTCAATCCGCATGCACATGGAACGCATACAGAATGTTTAGGGCATATTACCCGTGAATTTTATTCTATTAATCAATGTTTGAAACAGTTTTTCTTTACTGCTGAATTAATTTCGGTGGAGCCAAAAAGCATTGGAGAAGATTTTATCATTACGAAAGAGCAAATTGAAAATGCTTTGGGCACAATTAGACCACAAGCTATTATTATTAGAACACTTCCCAATCTGGAAACTAAAAAACATTTGAATTATTCAAATACGAATCCGCCTTATTTAGATGCAACAGCTGCTGTTTTTATAAGAGAAATGAGGATTCAACACTTATTAATCGATTTGCCAAGTGTAGACAGAGAACATGACGAAGGAAAATTGTTGGCACACAAAGCGTTTTGGAATGTGAAAGACGTGAATCAAGTTAATGATGATGCCCGATTTAATTGCACGATTACCGAAATGATTTACGTCAACAAAGATGTTCAAGACGGAAGTTATATGCTAAATTTACAATTTGCGTCGTTTGAAAATGATGCAAGTCCGAGTAAACCTGTTTTGTATAAGATTGAAGAAATTTGAATTTCGATTTCAGAATTTCAACAATCATAAATCGTTAATCTTCAATCATAAATCAAATGAACATCCAACAACTCTACGAATTTTGTCAATCTAAAAAAGGCGTCACCGAACATTTTCCGTTTGATGAAGATACGTTGGTGTTTAAAGTTGGAGGAAAAATGTTTTGTTTGACCTCGTTATCCGATTGGGAAAAAGGAAAGCCAAGTCTAAATTTAAAATGCGATCCCGAACGTGCATTAGAGCTTCGAGCGGAATATGAAGCTATTGAACCCGGCTATCACATGAGTAAAATACATTGGAACACCATTCATTTTCAAAGCGATGTTTCCGATAAAATGATGTGCGAAATGATTAATTATTCCTACGAACTTATTTTCAAAAGTTTAACAAAAAAAGGG
>Ga0247722_10002133_pt1 | contig 10416 bp, 13 predicted proteins | sample MSEWelMarce3H_FC_FD_189094 | JGI IMG/M metagenome (GOLD analysis project Ga0247722, IMG submission 189094) | Subsurface sediment microbial communities from gas well in West Virginia, United States - MSEEL Well Study Marcellus 3H_FC | ecosystem: Environmental > Terrestrial > Deep subsurface >...
CCTTATATACGAAATCATACGGAACCATGGAAGAGGATCGGCCTTCAGATTTGGACTGGCATTCGGATTATATTCAAAGCAGGTCAACTGACACAATTCGATTGGCCTGGCAGAATGGAATCTCCCGAAGAAATGTTGAATTTCTATTACATCTCCCAGAACGATCGCTTATGTAACATAGGCACCATCGAAAGGATGCAACAAATTCGCAAAGCCATGCAGAGCAAATACGCTTCCAGGCAGTTTATCGTCAAGGATTTTACGACCAAAGCCGAAAACGCTATCAACGAAATTGGTTGCTGGCAAGTTCGATTTATAGAAGAAAATGAGTCGCTTATTTTGCCCTTTGTTTGTAAGAGCCGTATTATCCCGAGGTAAAACAGCTTTGATTTCCAAAAGATAGGTGGCCAACATGACATGTCACGCCTTACAGGATCATTAAAAAATTAACACGAAAGCTCTAGAAATAAGAATTTTGTCACAAGGAAATTCATGAGTGTAAAGGAAAAACTAGGTTGGCGAACTTTCACATAGTCAGGAGACATAGAGCCGAGTTGAGATAACAAACACCTCATTAAGGATTAAAATAAAAACAGTCGGTAGCGCGTGAGTTGCCGGCTGTAAAGCAAAACATAAAATCTAACTCCCATTTTACTCCTTATAGCCAAAAAATGAAAGCTCAGGATAACAAAAAGCTATATAGTTGAACGAGGTTATGGGCGAACATAAATCTCGGCGGGCGCGCGTACCGCGTGATTCCCTCATCATGTGGTTTAGGATGATGACGTACCCTTATCACAAATGATGAAGCAAGCAAAAAGGAAACGACTGGCTTTGTTCGTGAAAAAGCCGGCCTCTACACTAGAGCTTGCCTCAAGGTTATTGCGTATGACGGAGCACTTGTTGATGGCAAGTATTTATGTACTCGGTGTTGCAATCACGCAACATCAACACGTGCTGTAGCAATGAATTGTTGTCATGGAAAAAATACTGTTTTTGTTGATCGAAGGCACAAGGACAGTAGCAAAGATCCTCCGTATACGGTTGCAAATTATTTACGCGTATTATGTATTCATTCCGTATGCTCGTTTGGTGAGTGTAAACTATCCTCTTCTATTCGGCAGGATTCAAATAACATTTGTTACCGCATGAATAATCGGCCCGCTGTCTCCGTACAAGGACAATCGCGCGCGGGTGCTTGGCACCATCAAATTCGTTGCACTTGTTTATCTCTTGGAAAAGTGAAAGGTGTGGCTCACGAAGGATCGTGTTTTGATCCAAGGTCTCTGGGATATTCAACATAAATGGGCGAATCAAAATAAGATCTAATAACGTGCTCTGCGAATCATAGCTGGGCACATGTTTATATGGCATTGATCTTGATGGGAAATTCCATACACCTGCACAGGTGAATAATCAGAGAGACATTTTCAGTTGAATAGACTTAAAAAAATTCGAACGAGTTCAGAAAAACGTAGTACCACCCACTCTTTGCTGATAACAATCCTTAGAAGTATAGGAGTTGACAGCAGGGAATTTTGTTTTTCTTCTAACCGCGATCCAGTTGACGGCCATCTTGGCACACGAACTGGTGTTAAATATAGAGAGCGCGGTCGACTGTGTAAATATAGATGGAGTAAAATTCGCGGAGTTGTAGGGTCTAGGGTTACCTTGAAACTTGTATTTTTTCAACTGACTTGGTCCTGCGCTAGAGATGTTGCAAACAACAGTGCTTCGGTAACGGGACACGCTAGCCTTAAGCTCCAATCAACAAAGATAATATAACCGGTGGCTTTTGTCAAAAGATTGCACCGCTTGAAAAAATAACTGAATTTAAATTGTCTATGCAAATTTAATGGGATCAAGCTGGGTACACAAAATAAAGCCTATATCTTTGTACAGTTAGGTCAAATATAAAGCCAGGAGGGAACTCCCTCAGACAAGCCGCCTAAGTGAAGGTTTCCCCAAATTTTTTTTTTTTTTTTGTTTAACAAGAAAATCTAAGAGAAAAGGAATGGCTGCGGGATATTGAATTCTTGCTCGATCTTTCTCACTTGAAACCGGCTAAATCCGGTTTAACTATTTCCCGCGGCCAGTAAGTCTTATTATTCGCATCCTGATTCATTGTGCTTGGTAACCACCAACGAGCAGGAAAAAACAGGAGTCTTTGTGTTTGCGGTCGTCGGTAGTTAGTAGCCAAAACCTCGTGCTACCGCGCGGTCGTCTCTGTGCGGTTGAATCAGTTCACTTCGCACACAACACGTTGTCTATAGACTGATCAGATTACACACAGTGTAAAGATGAACGATGATAACCAGCAAACCGTTCCGCTGCTGGGTCCTAGTTCGAATTATTCCGCCGGAGTTCCACCATCCGGGGAAAATCAGCAACATGTGAGGATTGTCAATAACCTGGCGACAGCGACAAGCAAGGTAACTTGTAGTAAATTTTCTTTTCAAACCAATTGTTATTACATCCGCCGAGTGACTTTTGACTTCATTGGGTTATGCTGATTGGCTGTTTGACAATTGAATCGAATAAAAAAAAGGGGGAAGGCTTTATTCGTATGGCGTTACGCGCATAAACAACTGACAGTCGCTTTCGAGCTTGACACGCTCTCTATCACGACTCAGTTGGATTACGTAAAGGGACGAGAGAGCACGCTTTGTACTTTGGCTTAGATAAGCTAGAAAAGTATAGTTTCATTTTTATTCAACGTGTGTACACAAAACCACTAGATTACACCCACCGATTCGTTCCAGTATTCAACAAGTGGTTTTTTCTGGTTGGGTGGTTGGGGTCGGTTTTACAGAGAAGATTTACTGCCACACGAAATAAATCTTTGAAATTAAATGGATGACAAAATTAAGGTAACTTTCTCGTTTCCACACAAGTTTTCTGCTTTGTTATTTACCAACTGTCATTGTGACGGATTTGCTTCGTTGTGGGTTGGTATGGAAACTGGAAACCTCGGCCCCATTTATGGCCGTCAAGTGAAAGAGAAAGGAAGTCATCTGCCCTTTAATCTTCTCTTTATTTTTCTATTCTTGAGCGCAAGAATTGAATCAACAATCTCGGTCAAATAGGAATGATTTTAGCTAGTTAATTTACGGCCTTCACGTTGTCGAGTCCAATATACGAAGAAAATTGTATATTCTACATTTCTAGTCATAAAAAGTTCTAATTTAAAAACTAAATAGTTGAAGTCTATTGATTTAATATGCCTATGGCACGTTTTTTTCTGGATTCACCTGTAGTTTGCTTTCATTATCAACGTGTAGCATTCACAGTCATGCCCGTGAATAATATGCTTTAACGTCCTTTGTTGTTTTTTTCTATTTTAGTTTTTTTTGTTACATTTTTGGGTCGAGCCAACGTATTTTCGAACATTTACCTCGTTTCTACTCATACTAAGTAGATATTGTCTATTGTCTATTGAATTTTTAAATTCCGCCGTGTCAAAATCTTATTAAGAAATCTGCCGATATGAAAACGGTTGTTTATGAAAATCCTTTGTTCTTTCAGCAGACGAACATTGCTGTTCCAGCAACACCTACTGAAGATGATTCTGATTATGATACAGTCACCTCAAGGTATGATTTATCTGTTTATTTAGGTGTTGAAATTGTTTTAGAAAAATGCATATTTAATACTAAAAATGTAAATGTCATGCAGAACTCCTCTCAAAAAGAAGACAGGGTTTGTCTTGCCAACACCGTCCAATGCAGACATCGAAAGTGGGAAAAAGGAAGAAGCTGATCAAGCCGATAAAACAAATTGCACGACACCTTTGAATCCCAATAATAACCAGAAGAATGGCAGTCCTTCATTCGCCAACCGCATCAAAGATAAAATAACTGTAAGTGCATGACAATGCTTTTCTGAACTGGTGTCGTCATCTGTCAAACAAATTTTGAAATGTATTTAATATGTAATGTAATTTCATGTTTGTTACAGAATGCAGTTCCAAATGTGATTCAGAAGAAACCAAGAGAGTACAAGCTCAGGGCTTTTGTTGGGTTTTTGTTCCTACTTGTTGTTTTTCTTGTTGGCTTTGCCTACATTTTCTACTATCAACAACTTTCTAGAGTAAGTTTACCTATTGTATTTTGCATTTCAGTATCCATACCTGTATATAACTATTTCTGTTTTAGAAAACCTATTTTGAGAGAATTCGGTTTACGAAAGAAGATCGTATAATGCGAGTATACGACGATAACGGTATCGAAGCTCTCAGAGGCCATATGGGAGCATCATTTCCTACATCACAAAAATCATATCCATGCCACGAGAGAGACCGTCCTCCCAACTCTACTTTGTGTTTGGAATGGATGGGACGCGGGCGATTCTCTCTTGCTCAAACTCCGAACAAAAATCATGACGATAAATCGCGATGCTACCGAGTCATATGGCAATCGCTCTCTCCCGATACCTACCCCACTGATTGCTACGAAATGAACAATCAGTTGTGGTTTGGTGCTGGAGCCGTACTAGGTCAACAACACGATTTTGCTGGTATGCTGCCATTTAATTTAACAGTTTAACAATAGGTAAATAAATGTCAATGCGTGCTATTGTTTGGTTTTCAGGGTGGCCTCTTAATAGAGCTGAAGTTCCAATCAGTCCATTTGTCACGGGTACTGAAGTTCGAGGACATAATGGTTGGGGTCAAGTTCTTCGCCGCTATTTTATGAGTTCCAGAGCAGCTGCAATTATCGTCGACGATTCTACCCCACTGTGGGTGTCGGTCAATGCCAATCAAAGCCAGCGGCTTTGCCTACAATCCAGAAGTAGTGGTTTCCCATTTTTTGACCATGGAGAGGAATCTATTGCTTCTAACAGTAGCAGCAAGAGAAACGGGACTAAAAATAACCCACTGGTTAATTCAGTTTTAAATTACACAATTTGCACCGCCGCTGATCTCGAAACGCTATTAACCTCACTGGCCGACGCATGGTGGGACGGACTGAGGAAAGACGAAATGGAGGTAAAAAATTATTTTATCGTGGTATTAGTACGTAAACAACAAAAAAAAATATGCCCCTGGGAAAAAACCTGTTAGAATATAATGGGCCATCTAAAAACGAAAGTTCTTGTCCTTGGTGTTCATTTCTATTGCTAAGATAGGGAAAGTTATCTCTTGAATTTCCTATCACAATAGAATTTTTTTTTCGAGAAAGACGGTGTCATCTTTTATGTTTTCTGTATGAAGGTCGTAAAAAAACTGATGGAAGACCCTGTCTGGAGATTCCAACCCAAGGCTGATGATAACCAAACAGTTCAAAGCTTGATGAAGTACACGAACAGTATCGTTGGATCGGTGTGGACCAGTCCAGGTTATTTGTTGATTGATACGCCGTGGGAGGAGAGAACAGGAGATTTAGAGTTTGATCCTAATCGATTCCAGGTTTGTTTATTTCTTTTCAGTTTCTTTGCTCATATATTAACTGCTATTATTATCAGGGTTTAAATGAGGCTCTCGAGATTATTCATCGCAAAGGATTTAAAGTTGCTGTTACCGTCCGGCCATTTGTCAGCACATTTTCCAAGACCTACAAGAGTGGCTTGGATTTTGAACATTCGGGATCGTCGTCAGTCGGAACATGGATTCGTCAGCCTTACGGTGAAGGATCCCCAGCTTTGACGAGCTATAATGGCGACCGCAGCCTTGCTTTGGCCGACGTAACTTCGCGCAATATCTCTGAATGGGTTGCTGAACGTCTCCACACTCTAATCAAGAACTACGAGTTGGACGGCATCTTCTTCGAAAGCGTCACAGCTGATTATTTGCCTCATTACTACCTGACGTCTAAGCCTCTAGAAGATCCATCTTTATTGAGCAGTTTGTGGGTGGATGCAGCTCGCCAAGTCACTACAGTTCTGAGTGTCACTTCAGCCACACACATGCCTAGGCTCCCGACGTTCGTAGCCATTCCTTGGCTTCCGTCCTCCTGGGATGGCCTCGTTCACCTACTTCCTTTGGTCTTGACGCTCAGCGTTTCTGGTTATCCCTTCCTAATCCCTCCTCCAGTTGGTGGTTTTACAAATTCATCCAAACCTGAAAAGGAGTTGTACATCCGCTGGCTTCAAGTGAGTACTTTCCTACCAGTGATACAATTCGCAACCATTCCTTCGTCTTACGATGCTGAAGTGGAACGAATGGCCAGCAACCTGACTGGACTTCGACAAGCCACTGTCCTTCCCATCCTGCAGCGATATGGTGGCAGCTCTGTGTTCGACGGATTGCCAATTATTAGACCGCTGTGGATGTTGGATCCTTTCGACAAAGAAGGACTCGACGTTGCGGACGAATTTTGCGTCGGTGATGAGTTGCTCGTTGCTCCCGTCCTGGTGCCGGGAGCACGAGAACGAGAAGTTTATTTACCTAAAGGTGTATGGAAAGATGGCATTGATGGAAGTCTTCGAAAGGGAGGAAGATGGATTCATCATTACAGAGCCAAGCTCGATCAAGTTCCATTTTTCACACGAGCAGCCGAGGGCACGCGTTTATAATAATTACAGAGAACGGACCTGTAAACTTTCACCTGAATTGGCCTATTTCTATAGCTGTATGTTTGTGTTACATTTTAGGTCGTATTTTTATTCGCGAAGCCCTATATGTTCTTTAGATCGTTGACATAATGCTGCCAACTTTGTCCAGTGAAACATTTCTTTTTAAGGAAAGAGCTGCCTTTCTCTTTCTTTTGGATCCTTTACGAAATAAAATAAAATTGATCTATAATATGTGTCTTATTTTAAAACTTGTTGATTCCAGAAAATCTAGCGACGATGTAATATAACTTGTCAAGAATACACTCGTAACTTATCCCTCCCACAAATTATGAAATTCTTAGTCTTCAGTGCGCAACAACAATGAACCAATCGATATCTTGCGTCCCACTATAGGGATAAAGAAGAGGCAGCAATTCTGAGGACTACATCCCGAGGATTCTTACATGTTGAAACAAAAAAGTTTGAAAGGTAGTAATGTAAAGAAAAAAATCACACTAAATACACGATAGAAGGTAAAAGAAATTGGGAGATGTAGGGGAGGGAAATGACGAATGGATGTGTTTTTGCCAAAAATATTGATTTCAAGATGATGTGAAAAACGCGAATCGTTTCAACTCGGCTTCTGCCTGTTATCAATTAACTCCTGTACGGCATCGATTAGGGTTTGTACGGCGTCCTGGTTCGATGCAGGTTCAGTTTTTATCTCCCCAGATTCGTCTTCTTCGACAATCCCTTCTGTGTCATCTACTGTCTGAGCTGTTGCATAAGCTACGGCAGTCTTTACAATTAAAACGTAGATTAGTAAACCTGTTTTCAACAAAACATTAATTGGCATCTCACCTGAGTACCGTCCTCGTGGGTTTGGACGAGAATCAATTGTCCATTCTCTGTCTCGACTAACTGTCCACCAGCCGGCGCAAGCACTGCACTACCGTCAGGTTGAAGGATAACAATTTGGCCCGACTCGACAAAGGCGTGACCAAGATCTCCTCGCAGCATACCGTCCTCATCGTCATCGTAAACACCACCTTCCACCAGATCATCTCCATCTACTCGGCCCGGACCAACCATCAGTCGCATCTAATTTTTAAATACAGAATATAGAAGCGTATTTAAATTTTAGGATTTTTAAATAATGTATGAGCTAATCAGCATACCTGGCCATCTTCTCCGTAAACCAAGTGATGTGTAGATAAAACTTCTGTTCCAGACATCGGCTGCTCTAATTGGATCTCTCCCACGTCGATTCTTACTGGCTCTTCATCCTCTTCCTCCTCCTCTTCTTCCTCAACTTCAGCATTTTCATCCAGTTTGAACATTTCTTCAGGGTATCCCACCACTTCTCCCTGAATTCAACCCAATCGTAAAAATTAATTCACATAAATATAAAATAATATAGACATATACCTTAGAAGTAATAAAGGCACCCGTTTGGTCATCCAGGAGCGTCTCCTCTTCCGTAAATGGACCAATGTCAAATTGACTGTCTGGCCTCTCCGAGGGCCTTAGCTCTACTACGGTTTCAGGAACCTTTTTTCGTCGAAGGGGACGACCACTCGATCCGAAACGTTGGATGGCTGGTCGAAATCGCCATATTTGCGTCCGTTCCATGAATACATCCCAATTGTCCCAGTATGTAGGAGGAAAAGTGACCTTGGGTGTTTTAAGTCCAGCAAATGGATCAGTTGACAAGCGGCTACTAGCTGCTCCTCGTTTGGTGTAGACAAGAGCTGGAGTTCCCTTATTTCCATTTAGCATCTGATTAACCAAAGTAACAAATCCATTAACACTTCATTTTTCCTAGAAATTTATGCGATGAATACTTTATTGACAACAACAGGATCGACTTTTCTATGGCTAGTTTCCACAGAGCTGGCGGAGGCTCCATCCTTACTCTCAATCTCCGGCATTTCGGCCGGAACTGGTTCTAATTCAGTTCCTGGAATGGGATGAATGTAACGAACGTGATTCTCCCAGTACTCTCGTTTGCCAAACTTAAAACCACACACCTACACAATAAAACAAACAAATTTGTAAGTACCCAAATCATCCAAGTCTACAACCATAAGATATGTTGTTTATACTTGACAGTGATGAAAAAGTTTACGATCATGGTTGCTTAAATGCCAGCGTAAGTTCTTTTTGTCACCAAAGGTGCGGTGGCACTTGCTGCATTTGAATGGTCGGTCCTTATTGTGAACTACTTTGATGTGGCGTTCCAAATCACCTCGTCGAGTAAAGCGGGCATCACACAAATCACAAGCATGTGGTCGTTCATGGGCATGGGTCTTCAAATGTGCTTTCAGCGAACCGGGTTTCATGATGCGATGACAGGACAGGCATTCGATTCTTGCTCCTTCTCCCTCCCCAACAACAATGGTCCGAACTTGGATACGGCCTTCCCCGTCCTCTTCGAACTCCTCTAAATCATCTGCGTTCTATACTCATGCAAATTGCAATAATAAGGGGTCTAAATATACCTAACCATACACTCTTTCATCACTGTCGGTATGCAAAATATCGTAGGATTGAACATAAATCACTGAACCAAAATGTATGTAAGAAACAACTACTCACCGTTGGGACGATAAAACTACTACTAGCGGTTATTTTCTTCTTCTTGGCAGGAGGTGAGTGGATAACTGGTTCTTCTTCATTTTCTAGTTTCCACTCAAAATCACTGTCATGATCTTTAGTAGATTCAAATGTCATTTTCTGGTGTGTTACTTCCAGAACTTCTTGGGAAATTTGTGTATTGACAGATTTATTGGTATGTTTCTCTGTCAATTCTTCTTCTTCTTCTTCTGTTTCCATTGTAACACTCATTGACTGTACTGCCAGCTCTAAGACTTGACCCAAGTTTACTTTTTCCTTTTTAGGTGGATCTGTTATTATTTCTTCAGCTTCTGCCATTTCTTCAGGCTGAATACTCAATATGTTAACTTCAATGGGTTTAATTTCACTAGCTTCCTCTTCTTCCTCCTCTTCCTCTTCTTGAGACACAGGTGCTGTATATCTTCTTGGGCGACCTGGCCCACGCTTAACTTCCGATTCTGGAGTAGACTTGTTCTTTGAACCTATAAAAGAATCAATATTGTAGGATGATCCAATGTATTTCTTTGTACAGTGGTCACACTATACATTGGTACAAATAATGAAATCAACATTTTCATTACCTGGGGGTCTTCCTCTTTTCTTTTTTACTTCTTGAGAGTCTGTATTTTCAGATTCATCAGCTGTAGATTCACTTTTGGTGCCTTTGCTGTAACTCCTAACTGCTGGAACATAATATTCATAATCTTCATCATATCGTTTATTGGCCACTGATCTACGCCTTGGAGATGACTTGTTGCTCATCTATTAAGAGAACCATTGAGGAAAAATATAATGCCCAGTCAAACTAGGTTGATTGACTTGCAAGCAGAAAAATGACAGAATGAAAAACGTTCAATTCTTTTGTTTTTGAAAAGCGAATGTGGGCCCGTAGTGATGGCGTCCTCTGCACACCAGAAATTACTTACGCCCAAACCCCCCCAAAAAAAACTCCACGCCACTAGTTAAAATTACAACCACCAGGCACTGGGTGAGTTCAATAATCGTTATAAAGATGACATACGTTTGATTTGAAAGGTGTCCCGGCCCGGGAACAATCAAATATTTGTGTGTTTCGTGCCTACCTTCTTTCGATGAAGTTGTCCTACCGACGAATTAAATGGCCGCCAAGCGCTTTTTGGATAATGACCGATTCGAGAATAGGATGTTTATATTAAATTACTCGCAAACAGAAAATTTTTACCACTTAAACAATTTTTTAAATATGGTAAAATTTTTAATTAAAAAAATATTAATTACTGTAATAAAGGGCCTTCTAACTCTTAGATAGGCCTTCAAACACCAAATGCC
>Ga0247722_10002135_pt1 | contig 10414 bp, 10 predicted proteins | sample MSEWelMarce3H_FC_FD_189094 | JGI IMG/M metagenome (GOLD analysis project Ga0247722, IMG submission 189094) | Subsurface sediment microbial communities from gas well in West Virginia, United States - MSEEL Well Study Marcellus 3H_FC | ecosystem: Environmental > Terrestrial > Deep subsurface >...
GTGCGGGGGGTGGTGTGGGACAGGATTGCACGGCAGGTTATGAAGAACGGGGCTGAACTGGCGACATTCAAGAACGAGGTCGAGGGCAGGCTGGATGCGCTGGAGAAGCACTTCTACACAAAGCTTCCCGCGTGGTCTGCCGAAAGGGATGGCACTCACACGAAGCCGGACGCGCTACAGGATTACGAGGATTGGGTCAATTTGCTGTGGAAGGAGGTGTACGAGATCGTGAAAGACCAGGAAGACGTGTTCCCGGGCTGGGCGATCAATCGAATTGTGACGCACGAGGGCGCGTTCGTTGACGACGAAAAGTACGTGCGATTCGAGTTCGAGCCGTGCAGAGATTTGATGGGCAGCAGGGCCGTGAGCTTGTTCCGTGACGGCGAGGAGAAGTACAAGGCGGCGCGAGATTTGGTCGCGGAGTTGTGTGAGAGGGAGGACCGAAAGCCGATGTGGCGAGTGACGGCGGTGCAGAAATCGGATGAAGGCACCGGTCAAAAGACCACGACGTACGATTACACGCATTTGTACCCCCTGCCAAACAGCAGCGTGGCAAAGAAGACTCTAACGCAAGAGGGCAATTAACGACCTATGGTAATAATCATACCATACGCACACACGTCCAGAAAGATACGCGCCTCTGCCAAGACGTGCTCGATCACATCACTTCCTGCTTCCTTCAACGGGGGTAAATCCACCGTTATGGTGTACTTCGCCCCCCTTTTATTCTGCGCCTCCAGCATTAAGCGTACACGATCAGGGGACGCGCACGTTGACCAGTAGCATTTGCATTCCGTAACCTCGGGATGATGTTCTCGTGTTGCTGAGTCAATTTCGGATTTGATCTTTCGCGCAATCGACATCGATTCAGCATCGCAAAACACCACCGATTCATCATCGCAAAACACCAGCACGCAGCGTTCCAGATTGTTGAGTTTCTTTTGGGCGACTTCATACGCCTGTTTGGCAGCCCTTGCTGATGATCTGAGCTCCGCGATTTTCGCATCAATGTTGACATCGTCCATTCCTTTCTGTCCTCAGTCTGCCCTCTCTAATATGGTGGGAATGATGGACCCCGATTTGGACGACGAGGACGACGAGAAGCAGACGCCGTTGCTGCGGGGCGGTGAGTGCCAGTGCAAGTGCGCCACGCCCGCCGCTTCCAAGGGTCTTTTTACCACGCCCGTCACTGGCAGGGGGTATTTGGGGCGGTGCGGCTGCATGGCGCTTCTGGCGCTGATTTGTGCGACTCTCTCATTCCTGGCATTGCGCGAATGGAGTCTGCCTGTTAAACAAGCTTGTGATTCGGAGCAGATCGAATTGAGAATCGCGGAAAGGCAGCGCGATCTCGTGCACACGCTCTCTTCCGTGTTCGTTTCGACCGTTCGCGCGGAGATGGGCAATGCGAAATTGCAGTTTGAGCTTCTTTTGGAAGAGGCGTTGTCAAAGTTGCTTATGTCGCTGAATGACATGACGCCCCGTCCATACGACATGTACGACCACGGGGTTTTAAGCACGCCAACAGACAATGATTGATTAACGTAATTGTTAAACGTAAATAGCGTAAGAGACAATCACGTCGTTGCTGGCCGCGTAGAAAAAGGCGGCTAACTGTTTTGACAATCGATTCATGTCTACATCCTTCGCGCGCAGGCTAGAAATCCTAGCCTCGTAGACCTGGCCATTTTTACAACGCGCCATGAGTTTTAGCACTGTGCACCCACCGACTTCTGCGGCCCACTTGATATCAACATTTTCGATTTCAGAGTGACCCTTCAATTCAACAAGCACCTGTTCTTCAATCTGTTTGACCATTGTGTCGGTGGCCTTCTCTTCTTCGTATTCTGTGGCCTTTTTCTTCAAACTCTCAATCCTGTCAGTCGCCTTTTGCACTTGTCGTTGCGCGTCCGCTAACATTTTCTGTGCGCTTTGCATGTCCATTTCGTCGAAGTCCATTTCGTCTTCAACCGGCGCCCGCAAAACTAATTCGGCAAGGCGAGGGTGTGGAATTTCGCAGAAGGGGACGAATAGCATCATTGACACGAAGAAGATGTACAAGCGGGAATTTTATGCCGGTGTTTACGTGCCTGGCATGGAGAACCGAACACCAGAAGAGATTTCCAAAGCAAATCTCATGCACGAGAAAAACATGGATAAGAAGAAACTTGAGCGACGCCAGCGAAAACGAGAAGCTCGGCGCCAACGAGAACGCGAAAATGTGAAAGCGTAATAATTACCACCACGATTGAAAATTCTTCCACGCTTCCGCCCACCCGAACTCTGGCACATACGGTTTGTACTCGCGGGAGCATTTCCCCTTCATCTTCTCCCTATCCTCACTGTGCATGCCCATGTAATCAGGCGCGTCGCCGTACTCCAAGCAGTGCCACACATATGTCTTGTGGCAATACATCAATGTCTCCATATGTCCCGTCCTGATATTGCATCCGTTGTAAGCTTTAATGCAGCAGTCCGTGACCGGGTTCAACTTCGCCAACGCATCGTAGCACTTGTACACATCCACCGCGTCTCGGCACGGCGCTTCCTTTGGGTCGTAAAACCTCTCTACGGGCGGGCCTATAAAATCCTCGTACATGTAAACAGCGCCGACATCTCCACGGGCATCGATCTTCTTCCCCGCGGCGGTTGCCAGAAGGGTCATCAAAAACAACGCCACGGTGTGCATTTTCGCGCCTCGTCTACGCCCGTGCACAACAACCCCTCCTCCCGGACGAGAATGCGAGTGGAAGACCTCCCAGGGGACACTCTTTCGAGAATCTTCTCGTTTGTGTCCTTCTCGGACCAGCGCAACGTCCGCCCGGTCTGCAAAAACTGGCGCGGCAGAACCCACATCGATTACCTGCGAAGAATTTTCCAGGAGAGCGTGCGCGAAAGCGTGGCGTACTACAAGGACAACATCAACAGTGACTTTCGCCGGTACTTGACGAGCGCGGTTTTTTCCATTTTTACCGACTATCAAGATGACCGATCCGACCTTGCCTCCATAATCTGGTTCAGGGTTCTTGCGACATTTGCAGATGGTGAAAGTCGCCGGATGCACAAAGCGCATAACCTCAGTGGTGTGGACGGCGGTGTTGCGTTTGTAAGAAATTTTGCGGCTGTGGGCATACAACAGTTGTCTTTTTTGGCCGAGACGCACTGCCGTGGTGAAGATAATAATGAAAATAGAGAGGAATATAACAGTGATTATACCGTCCAATACATGCATACCACGGGTGTTGGCCACCGAAAATGCTGCAGCCGGGATTTTCGTCTTCGCCGCGCGCCGGGAATGTACGAGAGAGCCTGGCCTAAAGATTTTTTACTCGCGAACGGTCAATTATGCACCACAATACTGCAAGATGCATAATTTACTCGTCATAACGCAGTCGTTTAACTTCCCCCTTCTCCTCCTCCATCTCCTCCTTCCTCTCAATTCTCACATGCCGAATTGAGGCCGCGTGCACTCGGTCGTACTCCGCCTCGGTTCTTAACTCCTTATCCACCCCCTCTTTCGCATCTTCCGCGCTGCGATTGCTCCGGTAAAACACGAGCATTTTGCCCATCCCTGCCTGGAAGAATACGTGCGATTGGAGAAAGTTCCATTTCAGGTTGGTCTCTGGCTCGATGGTTATGAGGCGCCTATTCGCCTTTGATCGAGTGTCAATGAATATGACGCTCTTGCGGGTGTTTGCCGGCAGAAACGTGACCCCCTCGAACAATTCCGCGTTGCTGAGTTCCTCCGCGCTCATGATTTGGCAGTCTACGAGACGCGACGGCACCGCTGGCATTCCGTCTCGCGTACAAATCGCCTTGAGGTGCTCGAGATGCGTCTGGGCGTGGCGCCTTCCCTCGCACATCACAATCACTTCCCCTCGGCATTCCTGCAGACACGTGGCCATGCAAATTAACATGGAAGAGGCGTTGTTCCTCCTCACCGCCCAATTGATCGCGGGCAGCGGGAACATTACGACCGGCGCGTCGTACTCTGCGAACTTGCACGCGGCGGAAATGTACTCCTCGTGCATTCCAAATTCCTCCATCATCTTCCGCATTCTCCCCACGTCGTCGATCCCCACAGTTGAGCCCTTCTTCGCCGACATTATCGTCCAGCGCGCTTCGGACGATTTTGCAATGGAGCTCGCCAGGAAATATCTCACCGTCGATAACCTCCTTTTCCCCGGCATGGTCATTTGCGGCGTCCTCCAGGCCATGGAAATCGACCGCCGCCGGGAACGCATCATCCGCTGGGCCGCCGGACACCAACCTGGATGCATGGTGCTGAAGTACGTAAACCCCACGCCCAACTCCACCGCCGACACCGTCGATCAACTGAGCATCACCCTGGCCGTGTTATTCCCGTTCGGCATCCCCGTAACCATCGACAGGCTCATTCGAGAACACCGCCAGCCAAAGGAGCTCCCGGAATTCATCGCCAAGCAGTGCGATTGCAAACGCTCCCCTCCTTTTTAAACTACAGTGATTTATGTATAATCATAGACCTGATATTTTTGCGCGCATGTTCGCGCTAAACTGCAGTCTGCGAGCTAAGTCGGCATCTGCCATGGCCTGTTCTTCTTGCATAGCCAGCTCCTCTACAAGCCGCAAAGTTGCCGTCTCTTCATCGCCCTCGCCCTCTTGAGCCGCCAGGCTCCTTGCCAGTTCAGCATCTTTGACAGACCGAGTATCTTGAACCGACAGCTCTTGCATAAGACGAGCCATTTCCTCTTCTTCTCCCCTTTCCTGCTCTGCTTTTTGTTTGGTGATTTTCGCCCAATGGGAATTGTTCTCCCTAAGCTCCATATCACGAGCGGGGCTCCACAGAGGATATTTTTCCTCCATTCGACTTCGGAATTTCACTCCTATTTTTCCATAACTCGTTCCTGACTCGCCAACAAACATGTACCCCGACGATTCACTTTCGTTGAGCAGAGGAGTGCTGAATGTGGCGGAGAGGCTCCTTGCAAAATCCGCATGCCTGAAAAGCAACGCCGCGAATTTGGCATTTGCAGTAGAGAGAGCCTCCGGTGTGGCAAAATTAACCTCGCCGCTCCTTCCCCATCTTCCTTTGACGTAGTAGTGAAAGGTCATTTCTAAATCAGAAAGCCTCGCCTCGAAAAAGTGATCTTGCTTGCTGCGCGTTCTAATCTTCGCCTCCTCGTACATTTGTTTTTGATCGGCGTTGTGTTCCGTTTCGTGAATAAACGACATCATACGGCTTACTGGAATGTCGTAATACAAACTTCCACCCGGCAGTATGAAACTAAGAAGAAAAGTGAGCAGGGACCTGATATTTTCGGCAAATTTGATCACCGACCAGTCAAAGTAAATGTTGTGGAATCTTAGCGGCTTTCCCGTGCTTGCGCTCACCAGCACCTTGCGCATCGCTTCCTCGTCGTCGAAATTAACCTGGAAATCCGCAGGAGAGCGAAAATCAAGATGCATCCAGTATGCACCATCCATGAACTCTTTGACCTCCTTTGGCGCAAGCTCGTAGTACTTGTCCCTGTCGTCGAGAGTGCGGCCGACAATAAGATTCAATTCCCGCCTGCCAACAACATTGTCCGCTTGCTCCTCAAATCGTTTCGCCGCGGCGCTTTGTTCTTTGGGCTCCTCTTCCTCCTCCTCCTCACTCCACCACGCGCCCCTCCCAGTGTCGACTTTTTTCATTGTGCTACTACTGCGCTATATAACAACCACCACGAATATAAGTTTTAAAAGCAAGAGGTTCTATTCGTATATGCGTATACAAGACGAGAAGATGGGAGAGGGCTACTGGGTGTACGATCGCAACCCCGTGTTCCCGAAGATATGGAACTCCTGCATGTTGAACATATTCCTCTTTGTCGGGTTTTTCGCTTTCGGCGCGCTTCTGGCAGGGGTGATAATGAGCTTTGTTGTCAGGCAGAACTGTGAAAGCATGTTGCGCGACCCGGCGACGGACACAGATAAATTTATAGACTGCGAGAACAACAGGAAGGACATCGCGGAGACCGCAATCATTCTTCTCGCGGTGAGCGTGCCGATTCTCACCATTTTCTTTCTGCGAGCCGTCTTCTCCGTGATCGGCGCGTACCGGCACTTCGAATCCCACCCGAATGAGCGCGACACTTGCAACAACGTTTTCATCGACCACTTCACCTGCCTCGTGCCGGAAGCCAGGCGCGTTTTTGTGGAAGAGGAGGAGGATGCTGATATAGTAAAAGACGCCAAGAGCGATGACAGCCAGTCGTGCGCTTAGTAGTAGTGTAATTTAGGTAAACGACAACAAAAATGTTTCGCGTGACGGGAGATATGGGGGATTTGAAAAAGACGCCGTACGAGATCGAAGAAGAGAAAGCCGCGGCCGCCTCCGCAGTGCAAATTCAGGATTTGGAACCGGCGCGACAAGAGGCGAATAGGTGGCGGATTAAACTTATGGATGCCATTTATGATTTTAAAGCTGACCGTGTTCCGGGTATCATGGACATTTATGTTTTTATGAAAGGCGGGAACGTGTACATGGAAGAGTACTATCACAGCGGGAAGTTCATTGACGTAGCCGCGGACTGGTTCCGTTCCTACCCCGAGAATCCGGAATTACCGAACGAGCCCAATATTGTAGCCTGCCGGTCAATCGTAAGAATTCTGCTCGCGCACATTTCCAATTCACACCTTGAGGAGTTCATTTATGAGTGGGAGGTCATTGCTAGAGACATCAGACCACCGCCGAGAAGAGGAGGAGTGCGTAGAAGTTTGCTTGCCGAGTTCAACGACCCCGCGGAATTGGAGTACGATAGGGCGCGCATGATTATAGCGTACGCCCGTCATGAGATGTCCACGCGTCACAGGATAGACGCTCGCGTGTTTAGGTCAATGTAATTTACATTTGTTTGATCCTCGCGCGGACGTCCGCTCCGATCTTCTTCTTGATTATAACTGGGTTGCGCACAAACTCTTTCAACGCCACTTTCTGTCCATCGCCGACCGTTAAGAAATCCACCATGTTGTCGAGTGCTCGCTGGGGCACGTTTGAAAAAACAGAAGGCTGTTTTTGGTTTTGCGCGGCCACAAGTCTGAACCCCCATTCTGTATTTTTCATCCTCTGCACGACCTTCTCCATTCCGGTAAAACGACGTTCGCCAGAGTTCCATCTTGCAACAAACCAGTCTCGTGCGTCTTTATTTTGAAGCAGAAGTTCTACCGCCTCCGAAAAATCATGTCTGCAAGCAAGTTTGAGTAACTCGGTTAATTCCCACGTCTCTTCAATGTCTTCCGCTAGAAGTATTTTCAATATCCTTACAAACGCATCATTGCTTCCAGCAACGTCCGCTCTTGGGTTTGCCGCGTACGAGGCCGCTTCATACAACTGGTCTTTTGGAAACCGTTTATCTTCTACTACACGCATTGCAGCATCATAATAATGATTATCGGGGGGAGGGTTACCGATGGGAGTGGAGAACATGAGACCACGCACAAAGCTCAAACTCCTCCCTTCAGCAGTAAAAAATGAATCATCCGCGTACTTGTGATGCAGTAAAAGTTCAACTGCTCGCATACTGTAACGCGCTGCTTTTTCCAACACATACGTGTAGCTATAATAGCTACGGTTGTTAAAACTACAAAGCGGTAGCAGAATTCCAAACATCTGAATTTTTTCCCTGTCAATGCAGTTGACTAAATCAGATGCGTTAGACGCGTAGCTGTCGGTGGCGACGTATGTGAGAAGCAGTTGTAACTTGTCCACCGTTTCCCTCCAATCATTTTCTTCTAATGAAATTTTGAATACGACTTCTTGCATCTGTTCGGGTTCAAGGCGAAAGTTGTCTTTAACAAGCGCAGTAAACGCATCGATGCCAATCTCCATATCTGTTGTTGCATACACAAACACATCTTCCAAATTCTCTATTCCATAACGATCCACCACGAGTAGGTATTTTAGACTCTGAATCACGTCAACGTCGTTTGACCTTAGCGCCTTGTATAAAATCGGCACGATGACGGTACGGTAGTAGTATTCTCGAAGATACTGAGTTCCATATTTTTCAATCTTCTGCCTTCCCATTTCCAGACTTTTGACAAGTTTATTCTCAGAGACAAGTTTGTTTGCTAATTGGATATCATAGCCTTCAATCAGCATTTCTGTTTCGGCGCGGATGTTTTTTGTCAAAGATCGAAGTTCGGATATTTTTTTCCTTTCTTCCATTATTTGTTCGTGGTCTTTTTTCTTCTTCGCCTCAAGTAGTGCACTTTCCCGCACCATTTCCTTATGCCTTTCCAGTGCCTCTTTCCCCACCGCCTCTTTCTTCACCGTTTCCCTCTCCGCCTCTTCCCTCTCCTCATTCTCCAAATCATGCAGCTCCTCGATCACTCCGTACCACGCCATCTTCTTACGCCCTCACAGCCTCTACACAATTAGTTATTTCATTCATATAGAAAAGGATTACAGACAGGAGAATATAATTTACATTTGTTTGATCCTCGCGCGGATGTCTGCTCCGATCTTGTGTTGCAGAGGTGGCTCGGCCACTAACTCTTTAAGGGCGCTTCTCTGCGCGTCGGTAACTTCTAAATAATCCACCACATTCCTCAACGCTCCCTTGGGCAGGCCCGCGAAAACTGAGGGCTTGTTGTTATTCTGGCTGGCCACCAGTTTGAACCCGCGCGACTCCTTTTTCATGTCATCCACGACTTTTTTCACCTCGTCGGATAAATCCCCCACTGCATATTGTCCGACGAGATGATTTTTAACACCCACGTCCCGCAGCAAAAAATTCACTACTGTCGGGTGGTGGTTACCACCATTAACTGCAGATTTGAGTAACGCGTTGTTATCTTCCCAATATAAATGGGCCGGGAGCAGCTTGAGCATTTCCAAAATAACAACATCTCCGCGGTCATCCATATTTTCAATTATCACCTCCCTGACAAATTCGAATAGCTCCTCGCCTCTTATAAATCGATTGTCTTTCACTATGAGAATTGAGCCATTCTTTTCAGTGGGGGTGCCGCACATATGATCGCGTATAAATCCCATTTGATCAAATTGACCAAAAGAGTCTGGGCGTTGTAGTATAATCTCGAATGCTTGTATATTTTCTTGCTCTAATGCAATGTGCAATGTGTACGCGTACGCCAAGGGCTCCCCAGAGTATTTGAGAAGCAGTCGGAGTATCTCTGTCTGGTGGTGTTCAATGGCGTGGCGTAAAATCCAGGTGGATACTAGTTCGTTGTTGAAGTCAACCGCGAGAAGCAGCCTATGTAGCTTTTTGAGTTTCAGATTTATGTCTCTGCCCTCTAGTTTCACAATATAGCCCATGAATGATTGTAACCTGGAAATTTTTTCTTTCCTGTTAGCATTTTGCAAGGCTGTTTGAACAGTAAAATTGAATAGCTCCAACTCCACCCAATCTTTGGCCATTTCACTATCTAACATAGAAAAGAATTTAAAATTTACCTGGCGGTACATTATCGGTATTAGAATTCGCAGCGCGTCGGTGTTTTTTGAGATGAGCATTTCGTTGAGTAATCGAGAAATGCTCCACGCAAAATCTTTCTTGTCGTTATCAGTGGAATTTTCTTCCTCTAGCAAACGCTCTTTGGCATCGGCAAATTTTTGGTCAGTGATTAGGTCGCGTATCTCGTCGCGAAAGTCCTCGTTCCGTAAATATATTAAATGCCTCGCCTCCTCCGCTTGTGCTTGATCTTTCGCGTGTTTGTTACTCACTGTGACCATTTCTTGGTGACTTTCCCGTGCCCGTTTTCCCACCTCCTCCCTTCTCTCCTCATTCTCCAAATCATACAGCTCCTCGATCACCCCGTACCACGCCATCTTCTTGCGCCCTCTCCTCCCCCTCTCCCCCTTTTTGTTAAGCACCTTCTATCGGGCCAGCAGGATTATTAATATACTAGTGTAGTTTAGTGAATGGAGGACGGCATAAGCGTGGAGATCATCCGGAGAGCATAGTCGCCGCGTGGTACGGGACGATATGAAGATGGGGGAAGAAGAAGGGTACTACGTGTACGACCGCAACCCCGCGATATCGAAGTGCTGGAATCCTTTCGCAAAACTGGTTACCGAGACAATGCTGATCGGTGTCATCAGCGCGTTTGTTTTTGGATGTTTTTTAACGACGTCTTCAAACAACGGCAGTTGTTCAATGTTATACGACCAGGCGACGGAAAAGGGAAAATTCGACCGCTGCGTGCTTCAGAGGAAAAACGACTCGGAATTGGGCGCCTTTCTCCTTTTTGTGAGCGAGCCGCTGCTGGTTCTTTACGTGGCCAGGTTTTTTATGGTCATGATACAACTGCACCTGCACTTCGAAGCCCACCCGGACGAACGCGACAGCTTCGAAGACAAATTCTATGACGCCTTCTGCTTTCGCGTACCAGAGGCCCAGCGTATTTGGGTGAGAGAGGGAGAGTATGATAT
>Ga0247722_10002136_pt1 | contig 10413 bp, 13 predicted proteins | sample MSEWelMarce3H_FC_FD_189094 | JGI IMG/M metagenome (GOLD analysis project Ga0247722, IMG submission 189094) | Subsurface sediment microbial communities from gas well in West Virginia, United States - MSEEL Well Study Marcellus 3H_FC | ecosystem: Environmental > Terrestrial > Deep subsurface >...
CCCTTACGTAAAGCATTATTCTCTCTCTCTCTCTCTTGGTTTCGGACTGCTGGGCAACTTCGTTAGCCATGCGTGACCCTTTGGAATAGACCACGGCAGACCGGGTGGTGGTTTACTACTGTATCGTAGTGGTATATTATATACGTATCGAATTCTATGTATACCCACACAGAGACCGTAATGAAACCTTATTTAAGTTTGCGTTTTTCCCTAGTGTCATAGAGAGAGAGAGGCGAGAAAAGTTATTTCACGATCGACTGCACACGGAAAGTCTCATTATCACACCATTTCTCGTTAGATGCAGCACATCCAACAGCGACCGAACAAGATTCTTCCCTTGTTTTCTTATTACGGCACGTCCAATACACGGCAGCGGGCAGCAGCTGGTGTGAATAAAATGATCGGTGGCGAGTTCTTTTTTCTCATCCAGGAGAAAACCCCGAAAATAAATAAAAATCAAATCAAATAAATTTAGTTCTCTTTTGCACCCACAGAGAAGACGACTCTTTTGTGTGCACGCGAAATCACGCGTGCTCGTTAGTGTGGGTAGCTTTTCTTTTGTCCTCCCAAGACCAAAGATGGACCCGAGTATGTAGCGAAGAGCAACAAACAAAAAAATCCCGACCAAATTCAGCCGACTGGATCTGGTCAATTTATTAGGACAACGCCCGAGAGAAGAAAAGAAATAAAATCGACGGATTCTATCAAGTCCATACAGAAAAGCAAACAAGAAAGAAACGGCAACATACGAGGAGGATGTCGAAGCAACCGGAACTTACTTACCATTCACACACACAAAAAGGAAGCCAAGCAAGAAGCCAAGGAAAAATAACATGAACAAAGTCCTGTTCTTTCGGCGATTGGTGGAGTTTTGTTTTCCTTTTACCCACGTTGTATTCTCCGTCACCCATCGACTTATTATTTTATGCCATCCTTCTCCCCTCCGTCAAAAGAAAATGCGCCAGAGCATTTCCTTTCCTGCTCACGAAGTAGTTATGATAATCAGGTTGTTTCATATCATCAGCGTGTGTCTTGCCGATATGATGACTACAATAATAATTTTTTTTTACCGTGGAGACTGCTCAAGACGAGAGAAACAAACAAGAAAGTGGCAGGGAGCTAATGACTAAAGAGAAAGAGGTGAGTTACATTTTATCGTACGAAAAACATCTCGAGCTCCGTGTAATGACGTTGTGACGTTGTAAAATAAATTTTACGATTGACTTTTACGGGGAAATCTCGTCGTAATCATTTTTCGTGTGTATAAAATTACTGAAGAGAGGTAGACGGTTTTTAGTTACTCGACGGATAAATGTACAATAGTTAAATACGGAAAGGAATGCCAATCGAAACAGAAGGCTCTACAGGGCTGTCATCGAAACCTTGTTTCACTTAATAGGACAGACATTCCTATCGTTTTAACTGTACGGGGCTTCGTCGTATAATCTGGTTTTGGTTGTACACACCTACGTAGTAATGCGTAATGCTATCCTATTGTAGAGAGCGACAAAAAGCCATTTCTCCGCCCTCGATTTCTATCCTTTTTTGACGAGTAATAACACAAGCTATGCAACTTATAAAGGGAGAAGAAATACTTCCGTAATTGTAAAATCAACCGGATCAGCAGTCCGAAATACCCACGAGAAAGCCCAAACAGTTTAACAACATTTTTAAGTTACTCCCAACTAACTTAGGAATGTGTTTCTTAAAACATTTAAACCCTACGTTTTCGTTATTTCCTACATCAAAACTTGTGTCGGGAGAAATATTTTAAATGGAAAAAAAGGGTCGAATGGTGACCTCGTTTCGTCACGATAATTCCGAGGGAAAATGAGTTGCTTATCGCAAAGGTGTCGAGTGGGTGGCCTACCGCATTGATGGTAATTTCTAATTGGGTCGCAAGGAACATTTAGCTAGGCCACATAGTCTTGGCCGCACAGAGCCAACTGTTATGTATGTTTACGAACCGCAAATGCGCTGTTACGAATCGGTCGCCACCAACTTTGTGTTCAGGGAAAAAAAAAGAACACACTGGCTGGGCTGTAAAAATAAGAAGAGACCTCGTCACGCATAACAGTTGAAAACAAAAAGTGAAAGCCAAAATAACAGGCGTTTCGTTCGTTCGCTTACCCTGTATTTTTTTTTTTTTTGCTGTTTCACTGTTTTTTTAAGTCAGTACAAGACATGTCACGCCTTCTTTTGAGTTCTCTATCCTTTTTGTGTCAATCCTACAGCGCTGTGGTTAACGTAACCAATGATTTCTGAGCTATCATTCGACTGACACAAATCCCGATACTGATCCCCTTGTATGCTCACGAATGTTTGATTAATGGAGACAATAAAAATGGATGGATGTTTATAGTTACCTGTTGAGTCCCCCAAAAAAGTGTTGTGGCCGCAGTCCCACGTTTGAGCACATTTTTACACAGTCAACACGGGGAAGCGAGAAGAGGAATATTGCGCTGTGTATGCAAATGACTGGTTGAAAATTTTAGCCAATCTTGGGCAACGCATATTTTCCTATGCAAAGATATGCAAATAAATCAGCACGAAATGCTCTGGGTAGACAAGATCTAGTCACGTTTAGTAGGTTCCCTAAATAACATGGAAATACTTCTGAACTTGGACAGTACATAGAGAACTTCCTCTTCTTTCTCTATTCGTCAGTGTGGAAGTTGAGTCAAGGAACCGAAAAGTCTTAGCTTAAGCAGACCTAGTCAGCCAAGAGCAGTCACGCCTAACCACAACACAGTTAAACAAAGATTTCGTGGAAAATACGTACGCTCTATGGTTATCAATTGACAGTTCATAGCAAGCTGTTGCCGGATGTTACAAAAGTCTTTCTTCAAGTGTTCTGAAAAATTTACTGTGCACGGTCAATGGTATTTACTAGGCCTTGACTCAACTACCGTTGGCCAGAAATCCTGTTGACGTGATCCATTTCAAGTCGCCAACTGTTATGAATTTTTTTAAGCCGAGGGTGAAACAAATTTCATAAGAAACTCCAACCCAATGTTGCGAAAACCTTTTTTGTATCTGAAAGAATTTCCTGCACTATTACGAGGCATTTTTTTTATTTTAGCTTTTATTTTTACCTTTTTTCTGTTTTCAATTTTTTTCATTCACGATCAGTTTGTAAGAATTCGACCCAATAAAAAATAGACCATAGATGGACACGCAGATTTTTTTTCAAACACTGAAGAGACACAGCAAAATGTTTTTTGTTCAAAAAAAGTTCAATGGTAAAAAAACGAAATTCTATTGGAGAAGACTGTGACAGACTGTCTGAGGGAAATGTTGGGGTTGCGGTAAAGAGGAGAAAAAAAAATTACTTTCAAAAATCGGACGAGATGTTACATTTTTTTTTGAAAGATCCGGCAAGGGCATGGGGTTTTTTCGTTTGTACACTCTCATTTTGGTGGTATGCACGGCAATTCATTGATAAATCCTTTAGATATCAGCAGAGGGGCGTTAAGACGACAGAATAAACACTCAATAATTGGCCCGCGTTTCCAATAATGTCATCCTCCTTGAACAAATTGGCAATTTTCGCTATAGATAGGTCACAAAATCAAAATGACGTTGCAAAGTACAATGATTTAAATCTGTACAGCGTGGATTACGGGATTGATAAGAAAGGAGGCGCGGGATATCGAGTCATCACTTCAAAAAATAATAAAAATCAAGTCGGTGGCGAGGGCGCACGAGTCAATTTGAACAGCACGGGAGTAAAATTGTTTTTTAAAACGCTCACGGTTTCCTTTTTCCTAACTTATGTTTGCAAAGATATTTTCACATGGACAAAAACATGAACATGGACATACTGTTGATCACGCGCAACCAGACTGTTTTCTTTTTTTTTCTTCAAACGTTTCAAATTTTTGAGACCCGGAGTTTTCTTTTTGCAGCAGTGGCAGTTTAAAAAAAATACGAACAAATGAATTCGAGTTAATTTGACAGGAAAAAATAATAGATCACGGCATTGCAAGATTTAAAAATAATAAACAAGAGGACAAACCCTTCGCATTATATCAACGTCATCATCAATAAACCCTTTTTGCTCTCAAATTTTCATCAAACGGGATCGCACAAATTATTTTTTTTTCAAAAGACGAAGTATTCAACTGGCGTCCCAGCCCAAATTGCACGGGTATCTTTCTCAAGTGGATCTTCCTAACATAAAACATCTTGATTCTATCGATCGATGAAACAACATTCATGTGGCCATCAAAATCAATAATAGTTAATAATAGAAAATAAAATAACCAAAACATCCATCCAGTGTAGATCAAAATAAGAAAAAACAGGGCCATTGGGTGGTGGTAATCGGGATGTGAGGGAGAGAAGCTATGCATATGCTTTCACGAAGCAGCAAAGATTACATTATGTCAAACTGAAAAGGTCACAAGGATTTCGTTACCCAAGTCACCCCTGACCTCCCAGATTTTTTTGTAAGCATCTATGTAAACCAGCAGAAATATTGGGAAATTGGAATCAATAAGATATGAAGGCCCTACAATCCAATTATGGTATTTGTCCCTTTTTTTTTTTTTTTTATAGCTTACTATCAGTTCAAAATACGCAACGAGCACACAAGACACTAAATAATGAATCCATGGATTTTAGTATGCTTAAGACAAGTATTTCAAAATTGAATCCCAAAAATTTTTCTTTAAGTTTTGACAAACATCCACCATCGTTTAACTGAAATTTCTAAATAAGCCTACACCTAGTACAAAGAAAAATTTAAGGGAGCTTGTTTAAATAATGTTCTACTCGTTATCAACGGACAAAAAAATTGGGGAATTGAGGCGGGTTATATAAGAGGTCAGCTCGAGACAATTTGGGGGAGGGGGAGAGAAGGGGACAAAACTCACGATCAATCATTGAAGTGGACACATTACTTCCTCGATTTTGAGAAATAAACTCGGGACATCGGATTGTTGCAAAAATCATCAGCAGCAGCAGCAAAAGACAGGTATCTTTAAAAAGTCTCTTCAACATGGCAACAATATTGGATCGTCAATATAGTGGAGAAAAATGCAAACGTGTTATCTCGAATGAACCAAGACAAAAAAAAAATATTTTCTCAGCTTATAAGACTGGACTCAAATGACCTGAGGATGGGTAGCGTGTTTTTTCGACCTTGGTGGATTGTTAGATTTCGAATGACACTGGATCAGTTTCAAATATCGAAACAAAATGAACAGTGGGGAAAGGGTAGGAGAAGTTTCAGTTGCGGATGATTGGGAGGGGAAATGGGTGGGTAAAAATGAACAAACATGTAAAAGACAGAATAGCACATTTCCGACGACTGTGTGTACTTTGCCTTCTCCTTTTCCTACGTTAGTCTGAGCTTTAGGTTGGTATCAAGGAAAAAACCAAAGGAAGAGGAACCCAATCAAAAATAAAAACACAAGCCCATCAACCAACAGACATTAAAATAGGATGGATGGAGAGTAGAGTGGAGAAAAAAAAAAAGAATAACATGACGCATTTTTTCGACACGTTGGATTATGTGAACATCGATGAGAAGACACGATCTATTGTTACCAGCTTGCAGCAAACCACTATAAACAAAGGCAGTTTGTAATGTACGATTCCAAAGGAAGAGTGTTGCAGGCGGGGATATTACCACTGTTGTTTCCTGCTATTGTCCGTCAGAAGGAGCTTGTCCATAGCCTCCATACCCTTGGTAGCCGTAAGCTGCTGCTCCACCTTGAGGTTGGCCACCGCCAGGCTGTCCACCGTAGTATCCAGCTGCTGCTGCGGCACTACCCCCAGATCCAGCGCCAGGGTAGGCACCGTACTGAGCAGCTGATCCAGCTTGACCTGGACCTTGACCGCCCTGGCCACTCTGGAACGAAAACACAGAATATCAGAAAATACTCAGGAAACACCAACCAATTGCTTGTTAACTTTCACAGACCTGACTTTTGAAATATCACTTGTATAAAACGATACACAGCCTTTTTACACACTCAACAGCACATTGCAAGTAGATACAAAATCTTTTTCTTACCTGCTTCATCCTTGCCTGAGCTTCGATGGCTTCGGCTTCTCCAATCTTGCCAATAGAGCGGTAGTAAGCGGCCCACTGTGCGCTGTAGTCTTGGGTTGGCGCCGCCGCTGGAGCAGCTGCGGGAGCTGCTGATACTGCTGGATTTCCCATACCCTGAAAAAAAAAAAAATCTCGGTTATTGCTGTAAACGTAGTAGCGGAAACTTTACGAATAAATGCATAAATGGAACTAAGCGAGAACTTAGTAGCCGAAGCAAAAACATACCTTGCTGGCCTTTAGTTGTTGTTCAAGAGCTTCCGCATCTTTCATGGCTCCAATACTTCTATAGTATTGTATCCACTGGGCCGTATAGTCTGGTTGTCCAGTTTGAGGATTGACAGGGACACTCCCTACGATAATTTCATAAGTAAACCACGAGATCCACATTGAACAATACATGAAGGAAGAAATAGAATACCGCTATTGCCCTCAGGCTGTCCAGGATTGCCACTTTGGGCTGAAGGAGCGCCACTTCCCGGCTGTTGGTAAAACTGCTGTTGCTGGTAATATGCTGCCCACGCGGCAGCGTTCGCGGCATTTGGATCCGCTTTAGCTATACGAAATCAATTGTCTTATCAAAATTAGAACAATAAAAGATAAAGATTTATATATACATGGGTCGTTGGGTTGTCCAGGCCACTGTTGATAAGCAGCTGCTCCCCAGCCTTGAGCTGCGTAGGCTCCGGCGTTCTGATTTTGTCCCATTGGGTAACCCTGTGCTGGAGGTGCGCCCATAGGTCCCTAGATTAAATAACATTAAGATAGCATTATTAATAATTCACTTGCTCGAAGTAACAATTCAAAGCTTTAGATTATTATAACTATTGTTGCCTGAAGTCCGATTACCAACCACCCAATCTGAATCTGGTGGTCGGTCAGTACATTCTGCTAATTTTATTTTGCACCCAGAGTATAATTTTGAAACCAAATATTTTCAAAATAATCAGAACTCTGTTGCCATACATAGACCAAACAATAAAAATACCATAACAGTTTTACTCACCAAGCCCAGTTTTTCGCTGATCATACGTTTCGCCAACTCCACTTGTTCATGCGATCCTCGAATGATGAAGATCTTTTCATTTGGGTTTGGAGGGGGCCTCCGATCAAGCTCGCAAAACGCGCCGGACTGTTGATTGATCTGCTTGATTGTTTCGCCTCCTGCAAATGAAATGGTAATGACGCTAAAGCACGCACAGTATGCCAAGAAATATATACCTTTGCCTATAATAATTCCGGTTTTGGTGGAAGGAACCAGAAATTGGTACTCGACTTTGTCTTGTCCGTTGCGGGCCATTCCTATGCTTGGCCCTCCGCTCCTGCCGACACCAGGTCCATATTCTCCCCATCCACCTCCTGTTGAACTTCCACCGCCAGGGCTTCGTCCATATGGAGCTCCATTCATACTGCTGCCGCCTGTGCTTCCTCCAGTTCGACCCCGGCCCCGCCCCATCTGGCTATCACGCGCCTGCGACTCCCCCAACACATGGAAAGAAGAAGAACAAAAGTTGACGTTTCGTCATTTCCATAAACAGTAAGAAATGTAACGCTTTCTTTTTGGTCATTAACTAATTTAAAAATCTTATGAAGTTAAAGCACATTATTAAGTGCACTACCAATACAGATTCAATGAGTTCTTCGATGCGTTGTCTGGCGTCCTCGATCTGGTTCATGGTGCCTGTCAGCGCGCACATCCTTTCCTCGGGATTGTCGTCTCGTCCCTGCTGGAACTGAACCCGGGCTCCTGTTTCGTTCTGGATCTTCTTGATCATCTCGCCGTTCTTGCCAATAACAACACCGACAGCCGATCGCGGCACTGCCACCTGAAGCAGGGTAGGACAAGCGAACCCTTAACACTAATTCCACTCGAGTTTCCCAAAAGAGATGTTTTCGGTAGTTTTTTTACGACTGCCCCGTTGAATAAATGTTTAAAGACAGACTAACAACAAACCCCAGGAATTGCGATTCGATTGAATTCTAGTCGCAAAGGAGAAGGAAGGATAGAAAAGTCCAAACCAAAGAGTTACAGTATCAGGAACGGTTATAAAGGGAAGTGATCAAGAAAAAAAGGAGGGTCTCAAAAATAAAACAAGTTTTAATGTGAAACAAAGAAAAAGGAAATAAATGCTGATAGAGATAGAAAGAAAAAAAAGAATAGAAAACGTGCACAGACATAGACGAACGAAATACCTCGATAGTTTGCTGCGGCCCACCTCCTCCATAACTACCAAACCTCTGTCCTCGACTGAAGGCCTAGTGTCATAGAGAAATTTGGCCTCAATTACTACTTAAATACGAACGATCCTAATTGTCTGTAATTCATCAGCGTTGATGAATGTTTCTCACATCTCCAATCGCAAGTTTCAAACTCAAAACTATCGAAAACAATTTTGCCATCAACCAAAATAATCAAACGGATACCGCCATTCTTTCCTAAAGGACAGTTGACGCGAAGCCCACGATAATTTCATCGGCGGATATTCAAGTTAAAAATTACCTCTACACACTTAAATTGATGTTTGAAATTTGTGATTGAACATCGGAGAACCATAAACAAAAACTAAAGAGGAAATAACGAGACTTACGGAGACTTCCATTTCCTTTTCGGCGATAAGGTCGTACACAAGTTGTTTTGCATGCTCAACTTTCTGTGGATCACCATAGATGCGAAGGGGCTTTTCGTTTTCTTGTTGAGGGCCATCTTGAACAACGACCATCCTTGTTCCTGACCTCTCCTACAACAGAAAAAATTATTATTTTAATATCAAAGATGGAAATATATTGATTTTCTCACCTGCAACTGCTTGATTGTCTCACCACCTTTACCAATAATTAATCCTACTTTAGGGCCAGGGATCATGACTTCAACCTAGAAAGAAGGGAATATGTTAAAAAAATAAGGAGGGAGTGCAAGTGAATATTGTTTTCTTACATTGGGAGCTAAAGTGAGATCGATACCCACATTATGTTGTCCACCTAAAGATTCAACTGATGGAGGTCCTGCATCTCTAGGTCCTCCACGAGTTTGAACAATATTGTTGATCAATTCACGAGCTCTCCTAGATATTAAGAAAATTGTAAGGCTGTAAGTTAGCAATCACTGACACAAGTAACAGTATCTTACCCTATCGCTTCTCTTGAGCCAGTGATTGTGCAAGTTCGGTCAGGGAGGCCAGCACTGTCAGGTGCCATTTGAATTTTGGCTCCAGATTCTGCCTGCAGTCTTGAAATCTGCTCTCCACCTCGTCCAATAACTTCAATAAAAAGTTAATGACGAAAAAGTTTCTAGAAACACACAAACTAGGAATTATACTCACTCAATCCAACCATTTTATCTGGAACAGCAACTTCTTCAGTGCTGATAGGACCAAGGTTCATCATGGAGGCAGCAGGCATACCCATCATTGGTCCTCTTCCCTGCATTCCAGGTGATCTCAAAGCTCCAAATGGATCAGCCGCATTAGCTGCAGCTGCAGCAGCAGCAGCAGCCACAGCTGCTGCCATTCTCTTGGCATCAGGTTCATTCTCCATTGATGGGCTTACACTGCTGAAAGGCCTCTTGACAGTGGAGTTTGAACCGTTTCTTTCAAAGTCAAAGTCTGACGGGCTTCCTGAATCTGGCTGAATTTTTGATGCAACCTGAAGTAAAAATTCAGTAATGAATAATATTGTCCATTTAAATTTCAATAAAGACTATGAATAAAAATGTAAGATGTTAAAGAAATTGGAAGTGTGAGAGCACATTTCAATCAGCCATTTGCTGTAGCATTAAGAGGAGGATGGGGTTTTCTAACTAAATCAGACATCTTGAAACTGTGATTGTCAATGTAGTCGGTTACCATGTCAAAACGATTTGACGTAAATTAAAGGAAAGAAAATAAATTTACGAAGAACAGCCAAAAATGTCGAAGTTGGCAATGAACCCAGACGTGAAAAAAAATGCCTCAATTTCAAATTCTACGGTTGATGGTGGTGATGGAGAAACACCGGCTTTTCACACACGTTTAAGAACTAGCCTTTCAAAGACGAGAATCCACTGCACAAATTCTCGGTGATTAAATAATCAATCGGCCATGAGTGCAAACCGAATAGAGCAGAGTAACGAAAGATGAGGCTACCTGATTATCCGTCTAGGAACACAGGAATCGAAACGCGAGTCAAGCCCGAGTTAAAATGGTGGCGTGTGTAAGCAGCCACACAGCAGTGTGCTAGCCGCTGGGGAGGGGAAAAAAGAGAGAAAGAGAGAGAGCCCTTCGGGGCGGAGTGGAGGGGAGAGAGAGAGAGAGAAAAGGCGCCGCGTGGCCAGAGGAGAGGAAAAAACCAGAACTACTACACTACTACTAGTGGTGTGT
>Ga0247722_10002137_pt1 | contig 10413 bp, 13 predicted proteins | sample MSEWelMarce3H_FC_FD_189094 | JGI IMG/M metagenome (GOLD analysis project Ga0247722, IMG submission 189094) | Subsurface sediment microbial communities from gas well in West Virginia, United States - MSEEL Well Study Marcellus 3H_FC | ecosystem: Environmental > Terrestrial > Deep subsurface >...
GTACTAATGTTTATCGTGTGTCATCAGGGCAATCGGGACAATGGTCATTATTTTGGCTATGGGCGCGTGGGGCCAAACACGTTTATGGAATACAATGACGAGCGCTGTGCGCCGTACACAAATAATGTATTTACAACGGCAAGTGTAAAGGCTGCGGCGTATATGCTCTTTTATGTAAAGCAATCATTCATGTATGGTTTTTAGACAAGTTATAGCTTAGGCATTGGTAAGGTTGGTGCATGATAATACATTATCTATAATACATTATGTATAATCAACACATATGGGCATCGTAATAAAAATGTACAGTTTGTAAAAAAATTCGAATTTGTACATTCTGAAAACGCAGCATGACGGAAAAATTAGGCGTTATAGGTGATACATTTTTAGCCAATTGCCAATACTATGGCGTTTTGCTGCAAATCGCCCATGAAGGTCAGAATCCCACCAGCGATGAGCCTGCGTTTCGTCTTTTGCGGTTTTTGGACACCAAAGCCAGCTTGAATCCTGCGCGTGCTTTGCTGGAAAAGCATTTGGGTCACACGGGTAACATTCTTTTGCACATGCGTGATACGTCTACTCTGATTTGCAAAAATCTTGATCGGCAGACGTCGGCCGATTATGTATTGCCCCAGATAGACAATATCAAAAAGAACTTTACTGATTACATTCGCTTTTTGGACGAAGACTTTGCCAGCAATCGGCAGGCGCGCAAAGAAGGCAATCAGGATGAGGCTCGTGAGAAACACAAGCAATACATCCGGGTGTTTAACAACAAGGGCTGGGTAAAATACATGCGCAAGAAGCTGAATATTCATCCCGACGTCGATGTCATACCTGGCATGCATACGGAAGCCGAAGTGGCCTCGCTGCACAAGCGCCAAGAAGAAGCCGCGGCTGCCAATACCGCTGTTGTAGAAAATACTGCTGTTGTAGAAAATAATGCTATTGTAGAAAATGCAGACGGCGCGGCGACGGATGGTGCCAAGGAAACCGTCCAAACTACTGAAGCGCCTGTCAAAGAAACCGATGATGAAAACGAGGTGGCTGAAATTGAGGCTGCGGAAGGCAACGCGTATCCGGATGTAGCTCGCAAGAAGGGCCAGCGTTTTGCGGCCGTATCCATGATTATGGACGATGGTGATGATATGGAAGTTTTATTGTTTGTGCATGGCGTGTATGCGGATTTGAAAAGCGCACGCGATCAAGTTGAAAATGATCTTAACGATGCCTTGAATCCTTTACCCATTGATATTATCGACATGTACGAGTGGGTGTATCCGGTTCGCATGAACTGGGAAAACAATACGCTGTCCAAGCGCGTTGTCGAGATGGAGGAATCGTGGAGCAACATGCAGTTAAGCAATACGCAGATGGAGCGGTTCGACGCTGTTCAGCATAACCGCAAATTGAAGCACGACATTTCCAAGAAAAAGGGCATGGATGAGTCTGTCAAACAGCAGTTGTGTGAGCGGTTAGCCTTGACGGATGCCGAGTTTATGCAAATATTAGACACACCCGAGCAAGGCGCCGAAGCCATTATTCGTGTTGTCAAGATTGAAGATGAAGCCGAGCGCACGCAAGCTGTTCGCGCATTGTTGGATTGCAAAAGTATACAATAATAAAATGAAAACATAATTTGATTTATTTCAAGGCGCTGATAAGGGGACTTGTTTGATCAGTTGTATCAATTGTTTCTGGTCATATTTAAAAGGGCGGTAAATCAAATGCGCCCCTATAATACGTTCTTTGGCATTGCGAAGAGTATATGCGATCATGCATAAACTTTCACCATTGCATAACGTATGTAACATACCGCTTTTACCTTCCAACGCAACCTCTATTAACGGCTCGCACACTTCCGACATGCTTTTGTAAAACACGTCGTGTATGCTTTGTCTATAAAATTGTTCTACGCGCAATAACTTTTTTAACCGCTCACCACACACACTCAACACTCGATGTTGACTATCTACCGTCAAAAAGTCCCAATCCTGATCTTCCGCATCATTTAAATCAGTGTCAGGTTCTTGGGGGCCCGGGACAATAATAACAGGCGTACCTTTATCGCTGGCGGTATTCATAAAAACAACATTATTAGCAGTGGCAATATTGGTGTCGGTTATTTTACGACAACAAGTAATGCGCGGTTGGCAATTTGGCAAAGTTAAATTTTCAAAGCATCGCACTGTTATACTCATGTACTTTATTTGGAATAAACTTATGGTTTTTTATTTACATTCTACAAATGCATGGCCCCTTTGGCGCGCGTAAAGACTGCCTTGATCTTATCCTTGTGTTTAATGCCAACTGGAATAGCAGCCACAACAATTGTGACGATGGTAGCAAATACTAAAACGCGCTTGTAGCTGCAACCGGCCTTTTCAATCGGCTTTTTGTTTTTGCTGCGCACTTGCACAAACGGTGGATTAAGTAAAACCAATATAACACAAGTTATAATAAACACAAAAATCAAACGAAACCCTGGATGTTTTATAATGACTTGTGCCTTTTCTAAAAACTTTTTCGTGTTGTGTTCACTGACCAATTGCTCGGCGGGTTTTGTCATCTTAACGGTCGGTTCTGGCGCGACGGGAGGAACAATGACGTTGCCCAACATGGCCTGTTCGGCTAAAGTTTCCGGGTTGGTTAAATCCATTCTTTTGAGGACCATCGTAAAATTTTTTTCGCACAATTTCTCGTTGCGATGGACACCTCTTTAGGGTTTCAGCAGACCCAGGTCAATAATTCCACAAACATAAATAACGACTCTGGTGCACCCACAGATGCAAATAATACAAATGTGCAAATGAGCAATGGCGTAAATGTTTTGGGCGTTTGGTATACGCGTCCTATAACTGTAGAAGACATGCAAAATATGAAATCTATGGATGTGTTTCCGGGAAATGTATTTATTGTTGGCTCTGCTGCAGAAGTTGTTGTATGGACAAGCGCGGCGCGTGAATCTTGCAAACGTTTTCGCGACCACATAAAATCGTTTATAGCACAAGAGAATCAGCTTGCGTTGTCGCAATCGGGGGCGGAGAAAACCGGCACGGAAGCATTTATACAAAGCTGCCGTATACTGCTATGAGTATGCTATGAGTATGCTATGAGTATGCTATGAGTATGATGAAATAAATCTATAATTTACTTTACGCGGGTAGCTTTGGCAAAGGACCCAATTTCAACAACAAATCCCTGACTGTGTTTGGTGGGATGACTGCTCTGGCTTCAGGCACCCCTCGAGTACCGTGCCCATAATAATTATGAGCTCCCGCGTATTCGGCTTTATATCGTATCGGTTGCTTTTGAGGCGGATACCAACTGCTCTCTTCACTGGCAACCCGGATTTTTTGGCCGTACCGTTTATATTGCGCAGGATTATACTCGTCCAAATAAACGCTTCTTATAACATCTGCTTCTTTGCTGGCATTCGTGTTGAGGTTTCCATTAACGTTTTCATCATCTATCCAACAATTACATTGCTGCGTGGCAGATTCTTCCATGGCAGATTCTTGCGCTGCAATATCGGCCTCGATGCGTTGTTCAATCGTCTCCCATAATTGCGGACTATTAATAAATTTTGCGTTGCTTGGTTTTGCGCGACCACTATTGCGACGAGACGGTTGCCAACGCGCCGGTGGTCGATTATCTACAATCGATTGCCTATTCTGCGCAGCCGATGTATAGTCGGATAATGAGTTACCATAGTTGCATGACATTTTACATAAAGTCCACTGTAATTTTTTATTTATATACACGTGCAAAGAACATGTCGCATTTTGACGCAAATCATAGATTTTTCTCAACGCAAAACATGAAGGCAATATGTGACTTGATTAATGAGCGGTATAATCAAACTACAGGTACAACAATTAAATTTATGGCCGACGCTACGTTTGTCGATCAATTGATCCAGGCATCGCAAGATTATCCTCAGTATTTTTTAACTGCCGACCCGCAAGAAGGTATCCGCAAATTAAATGACTTGGTGGCTCGGCGGGCCCTGCGAGCGTTGACGCAAACCGATGCGGCTGGACAATACGTTGCCGGTAATGTGTTATACCGGCAAACGCACGCTCTGCGTCATGATGACGATGGCATGGAAGATCATACTCGCCAAGGTTCAGCTGTTACGTTGGCAGGTAACATATTTCGTAAACGCAACGCCGATTTTCAAGCCCGCCAGAAGCAGATACGCGATGCTTACTTAAACAACACGTACAGCGATCGCTTTGTGGCGACGGAATATCGCGATTCTTTGGACAGTCGTTTTCGGGAATTGTAAAATGTAGAATATAGTACAATGTAGAGTGAATTGTGCAATGTATTGGGAATGTAGAATGATATGTATAAACAAGACTTAATAAACCTTTAATGCAATTTATGTTTGAACCCCTTATGCCTTTTTCTCGGATTTGTTCATTCGGTCCCGAATAAGACGCAACATATTCATAGGGACATACGGGCTTAAAGTTTCGCGCGCAACAACTGTCGTTAATCGCTTATGCCGCACCGAACTTTTAGCGTCGTTGTAGTTTTTATACGTGTCGCGGATGATTTTGAACAACGGCGTAGTCAATTCATGCAACCAAGCATAAAAATACGGCGCGTTTCGACGCAGCTCGTCGCTGTAATCTTCTATTAAAGTGCAGCAATAATACTGCAAATCATGACACGGATTAAATGCCGTTTCGGTATGCAAACAATCACACGCCAAATATTCGCCACTGTATTCAATCCGCGTCATGCCAAAATCGATAAACAGTAACTTGCGCCGAAAAGTGGGGTACTCGAATTTAAGACCAATCAAGGGAATATCTACCGTCTCCATGACGTCCTTGTGTTCGGTCAGCATAATATTGTCAGACTTGAGATCGCGATGCATCATACGACACATATTTTGCGCCTTGTGCAACATGTATGCCAGTTGAGTTAGAATGGAAAACATTTGATCATCGTTGCGTAAATCATTTTCGATGAAATTACCCACATGCCCCAGTCCGGGATTATCCAAAACCACAGCCAGCGAGTATGCGGGGATGCCTCGATTTACAATTTTAAAGGGAAAGCGTATAGGCACGACCATGCTGCTGATGACAGGCAATTGACAGAGAATCGCATGCAACACATTTTCCAGCAAATATACACGGAAATCTTCCGTTTCTACTGTAACCTTCACGACAGCTGGGGTGATTGGTAAATCGGGACTATCTACAGCGGCCAAATCAGCATAATATACTTGATTATACGCACCCTTGGCCAGCATTTCCCGCCATGTACACCTATAAGTCCTGTTTTTGACCCTAATTTTATACACGTTAAACAATCCTACCATATTGACTTTGTATGCCGACGGTATAACGCTTAATAAATTGCTGGTTATAGACTGTAAACTATCATCGCTTAAATAGCCATCATCGTCGTTATGATAGCTTCGTAGCGTGTGGCGAAACAGTTCGGCGATGGCGCTGGCATTTTCGCCGTAACATGAATCCCGAATTATACGCACCAACGGATCTTGAGACAACCCATCCTTGGTTGTTACGCGCAACATAAGATTTCATTTGATACTTTATATGATTTTTTACAGTTGTCTATGTTGGGCGAGTCGACATTATATTTCATACCTACATGGCCTGCACACAATCCAACAATACTTTTAGTAAATGATACCCATCGATGGGTTTTGTTGTTACGGCATGTAGCATTTCTGCCGTGATGCATGTAACCGATGTAATACCCAATATAGGCTCCCATGAGCATAATTCAGCCAATTCAATAATCAAAGTGCAAAATTGTTGCCGCTGGGTCACATAAATCTCGTGTTGCCAATTGATACCATTATCATCAAACTGCGTGCAAGCCAAATGCAAGCATGCCAGCGGTAACATATAGTTGTGTACATCATAAGGTCGAGAATACAATACCATATCCAATAAAACAATACTGTTTAAAACAATACCATTGTTTATATACTTTCCCCGCTGAGTTATAATATTGACATGCCGCATCCGCACATCCATGGCATCCGCTTCTTGTAAAAAGAAACTTAATCGATCCATGTGTTGCTGCAATCGTTTCAATACACTTGTTTCCTGTGTAGATGTATTGACTGTGATTGTAGTTGTGGTTTCGGTTGTAGTTGTAGTTGTAGATGCAAATAAACTTCTTTTCAAAGGCGCAAGATGCAAACACGATTTGTATACTTGCCAATCCGGTGGCTCTTGTAGATAGACTGGCTCAACGTTTGCAGGATAAGAGCCAGGATACTGTGCCCATTCAATCGGCGCCGGTCCCCACCACGACAATATTTGTTGCAAAGGATCAATATTTGATTTTATGACATATTTGCCGCGATTAGCAAAGTCCAACGTCATGCCCAAAGCCCATATATCACAAGCCATCAATTCCTCAGGCTTTAAATGCTTTTGCAGCAAGAATATCTCTGGCGGGCGAAGCTGCAAGCAATATGCAATATCTACAGCCAGTGAGGTCCAACTAACATGTCGCGCCAAATCGAAATCCGTGATCACAGCATGTCCATCCGGTTGCAACAACACGTTGGAAGGCGACACATCCAACGACGCAAAATGAAGATGATTATGTAAAAAGTCAAGTCCTTGCCGTAAATTGCGGTGCAGCGTCGCAAATGCCTCGTTTACGACCGGTCCGTGTAAACATACATAATTGTGAAGATCTGTACAAAAGCGCGGAAAGACAAAGCTAAATATGCGGCGTTGATCATTGTAGATGAGTTGTAGCGGGCACAAGATACCACATTCGGTAACGTTTATTTCTTCACGAGCCAACGTACGAAACAACATGACTTGACGAAATACCGTAGGCGCCAACATGTCGGTAAACTCTTTCCGGCATTCTACTTTGGAAGTTGCCAGGACACGGCCATATGACCCACTGCCTAACATGATGACCAGTACAAACGTACACGATTACAAGTAAACGCACACACACCAACCCGAGTACTTATTGTGTTATCATTATGCGTTGCCACATGCATAAAAACATAAAACGATATTAAATTATTATATTTTGTACAATTTGTGCCCCCAGCATATTACAACATACATCCAGCTGCGGCAGCGAATATGCGTCGCTGGCCGGCGTGTGTTGTTCGCCAAGAACATGATACACTTGGCTGCCAATGTGCTTTTGCAGGATAAAGTCGATTTCTTCTTGATACTTGATGCCGACCACGACGATAGTCGGTTGCATAATACCATCAGCCAGGATCATTTCCAAATGCTCCAACCGGTGCTTGTGTTGCTTGGACGGCAAAACCTTGGCGATAACGCGATCGAATTCATCCAGATCCACGACTGGTACGCGCAAGCCATGACTGATAGTCTTGATCCACTCTTGATTATGGCCGGTAAAGCCTACAACACGCGAAGTAAGCAACTCAGCCAAGCTGTTGTCCATGCTAAAAGTGAAAAAAAATCCAGTCAATTTTTTTCCTACCATTCCCATATAAAATGGCGGTACATAAAATAGAGTCGGTGCAACAATCATTATCAAGTCCATTTCAACCAAACATCTTGGATGCTTTGTTTGTACACACCAAAAACTCGTTGAGTGGCTTTTTACAAAAATGTTATTGCCAGTAGAACGGATACTGATCAAAATGGGTTTGCCCAATTAATACAACTACAAAACAAACCTATCTTGTTGGTGGTTGCGAGTACATGCGCAAATGTTATTTCGGCGGCCAGCACATGGTGTCTTGCGCATAGAAGTTTATTATACCATACGCTGCGTGTACATATACACCCGCAATTTAAAGAACTAAACCCTTTTTATGTCATTAATGAGCTTATGCAACGGTTATACGTTTTTGATAAATACAAAACAGAGCCCGTCAAGTCGTTTCGAGATGTTATTGTTATGCACCCCACGCCGCACATGTATGCTCCGCATTATGTAGTTATCAACACCATGCAAACGATGGTGCGGCAATGGATAGACGAACCGGCTAATATAGCCACGCCCATGTATTTAGCAGAGCAGTTTCGCGACAACTTGACGCCATTAGGTGTTCGTGTTGCGTTGTTGGGACCATCAGATATTCGAAAGTATGGCATGTCGTTAATTATGGCCGCTGGGCAAGGCAGCAGCGCTCCGCCGTTTGTTGTTGTGGCTGAATACAATGGCGGCGGATCGGGTCCTGTGGTTGCCATTGTTGGAAAGGGCGTCACATATGACACGGGTGGCATCAACTTGAAACCGTCCGGAGCCATGCGCGGCATGAAATCTGACATGGCTGGCGCCGCGTTGGCCATGGGCACCTTGGGTGCTGTCGCGCAACTTCGCTTGCCTTTAAATGTTGTTGTAGTGGTAGGGATGGTAGAAAACATGATTGGCGAGAATGCGACTCGGCCGGGCGATGTTGTAATAAGCATGTCTGGAAAATCAATTGAAATTACAGACACGGATGCGGAAGGCCGCTTGGTTTTAGCCGATTTGTTGTGGTTTACGGGCACCGTTTTGCAGCCGACGTTTATGCTTGACGTGGCCACCTTGACCGGTGCTATCGGTGTAGCGTTGGGCCCGCACTATGGTGGGATGTTTAGTGATAATATGTTACTCACCAAAGCACTCATGCACGCCAGCTTGGCAACGCAAGAACGGTTATGGCATATGCCCCTACTACCGTCTTTGCAAAAACTTAAAAGCTCGGTTGCCGATTATCAAAATCACAGCGACAGAGAGCGCGCTGGGGCCTTGTTTGCGGCTACGTTTTTGCGCGCATTTGTGCCTCCCGAAGTCAAAGGCTGGGCCCATTTGGATTTAGCCAGCATGCTATTCGATCATCAAGAAAATATTTCCAAGCCGTACGGCGTCAAGCTTTTATTATTTTTCTTGATGGAATTTCTACCGTCATAAATAAAATTGAATCATGTGCTCGTGTGTTGATGTCCAGGCTGTAGCTGAACAAATAGTAGATGAGTACCTGGTCAGTATATCATCCACTCTGAATGAAAAGGATATGGGTATCTTGCGCAACAAACTTTTAAACAATATGGACCACGAAACGCTCATGCTATATTTAATATCCCACCATGTCAACGTTCTGCCGCTAATAAAAGCCCGCGCATCGTGTTTCCATAATCCCCCTTACATGAAGCCTGTAAAATTCAACACATCTGTCCACAACACAAACATAATCACGACACCAACCAACAGCGCGATTCCTTCGCCGTCGTACAAAAATGGGTCACACAACATTTGCCAATTATCGTAATGATGACAAATTTGTAGCACGACGAAAAATGACAAGTTATATTAAAAATGGATTGGCAAGATATATTTTACAACAAAACAAAATTTCAATACCATATATCCCGGGGCACCGGGACCTTGCCTGCATTGTCAAATATTGACAAGCTTTTAGCAATGTTGAAAAAAATAGAGACACCTGCGGATAAACCATCATGAGTAACTTTGCACACATGGGTATTGATGATCGCGCCACTATGAAAGGTTTACGTCGAAATGATTTTGCCAGCAACATCAACGCCTTTTCAATAAATGATCGCAAGGAAGATGAATACTATTATCGCAACATGCCCATGAACACAGAGGCCACCGATCCAGTTAATACGCGCGACGATAAACTGAAACAAACCCAACTGCGCGATGCTCTCATGCAACGCATTCGGGATATATCGGGCGAGCAAAGCATGGATGCGCCTGTACCTGCTGTTGATAAAATGGATGTTGCGCCAGCCACTCTACCGGCCGCCACGGCGACGGCGCCGCAACAGATGACATCCACTATTCACGCGGCTCCGTATAAGCGTCGCATGGTCACGTCCAATGCGAACATGCTGCATAATATAAGTGCGTCGTGGGAAGGACTGTTTGATGATTTGCAAAGATGGCAGCGATTGCCCGCGGTCGGTTCGATAGGAAAACTGCGGCATGTGTTGACAAATGAAAATAGATTTTCGTATATTATGGGCGTAATCGTTATAGTTTTATTAATTATTGTCGCTGCGCATTTCATTATGAAATAAAAATAAACATTAAAAACTCAAATGCATGTTTGTGCCGATTGCAGTGTTATTATCACAGAACAACCAGTGTTTTGTTTTGTGTGTGGTATAGTGCCATATTGCAGCAAATCGCATATGGACAATGATTATAAGCAAGAGCGGCATAATTGCCATTACATGTATACGTCGATGCAAGCGATACGTACTGAACTGCAACTGCCCATGTCATCCATTTTCTTTAGCGACATTCAGCAACTGTTGCATATCATAACCGATGAAAAGTAGCCCAGTCCCAAACAGCCGCCGGGACGGCCCATTTGTGAGAATTTATGCTACAGCCATACATAAGTGAGACATTACATATATAACATATACACTGCGAACACACCACATT
>Ga0247722_10002138_pt1 | contig 10408 bp, 9 predicted proteins | sample MSEWelMarce3H_FC_FD_189094 | JGI IMG/M metagenome (GOLD analysis project Ga0247722, IMG submission 189094) | Subsurface sediment microbial communities from gas well in West Virginia, United States - MSEEL Well Study Marcellus 3H_FC | ecosystem: Environmental > Terrestrial > Deep subsurface >...
TAAAAAGACTAATGAAACTATTCTTGTTTATGACCTTGGTGGTGGCACCTTTGATGTGAGCATCCTTGAAGTTGGGGATGGTGTATTTGAAGTTAAGTCTACCTCTGGTGATACCAATCTTGGTGGCGATGATTTTGATCAAGCTGTTCTTAATTATTTGGCAGATGAGTTTCAGAAAGATAGTGGAATTAATCTTCGTAAGGACAAGCAAGCTATGCAGCGCCTTCGAGAGGCCTCTGAAAAGGCAAAGATTGAGCTTTCAAGCAGTTTGACAACTAATGTCAATCTTCCTTTTATCACTGCCGATGCAGACGGCCCAAAGCACTTGGATGTAAATTTGTCCCGTGCTAAGTTTGATGATCTTACATCAGCTCTGGTAGTAAAGACAAAGGTTGCTGTCAATCAGGCACTTAAGGACGCGAAGCTTAATGCATCTGAAATTGACGAAATTATTCTTGTTGGTGGATCTACAAGAATCCCAGCAGTACAGGAACTTGTCAAGAGCCTTACTGGCAAGGAGCCAAATCGTTCAGTAAACCCAGATGAAGTTGTGGCAATTGGTGCTGCAGTTCAGGGTGGAATTCTTGGCGGTGAAGTCAAGGATGTAGTATTGCTTGATGTCACTCCTCTTTCTCTTGGTATAGAAACCATGGGTGGTGTGATGACTAAGCTTATTGAGCGCAATACAACCATTCCGACTCGCAAAGAAGAAACCTTCTCTACAGCAGCAGATGGACAGACTACTGTTTATGTTAAGGTCTGCCAGGGCGAGCGTGAAATCGCATCGCACAACAAGCAACTTGGTGACTTCGAACTTTCAGGTCTTCCACCAGCTCCAAGGGGAGTACCTAAGATTAAGGTAACATTTGATATTGATGCTAATGGTATCCTTTCTGTATCAGCTAAAGACGAAGGCACCGGCAAGGAACAGAAGATTACTGTTACTGGTTCTTCCAACCTTGACAAGTCTGACGTTGAGCGCATGGTTCAAGAAGCTGCTATGTATGCTGAAGAAGATAAAAAGCAGCGCGAGAAGGTTGAAAAGCGGAATTCCGCAGACAGTCTTATTTACAACGTAGAGAAATCTATGAATGATCTTGAAGACAAGGTTGAAGAGACTGAAAAAGCAGAGATCGAAGAGAAAATCAAGGCTCTCAGAGAAGTTATTGATGGTGAAGACACAGAAGCATTCGACAATGCTTTCCAAGATCTCCAAAGCACTGCTTTCTCGCTTTCACAGAAGATTTATGAGCAAACTCAACAGGCAGAAACAACAACTGAAGATGATGTCGTAGATGCTGAAGTTGTAGAAGAAGTATAATTCTTCTTAAAATAAAACACAAGCCCTGTATAGTAGTAAATACAGGGCTTGTTCCTTTTGTACGATAATAATTAATGTATAGAGCAATGAAAATGAACCAAAATATAAAATTTTTATTTATAAATTTTTCTTTGGTAACAATACTTTCTTCCATTGTTAGTGTTGGTGCTTTTGCACAACAAACTTCTATATTCCAACAAGCTTCAAGGGCTCCAAAAGATTACTCAAATCTTACTCCGCCTAATCAATATTTAGATAGTTTCTTGGGCCAAGATAAAAAAGGCCCATATGCTCTCTCATGGAAAAATTTTAATTATAGCCCTGGCAATCCTGTTTGGGTATCTGTGGATAATCAAGTTTTTCCATCCGCGTCCTATACTCTGGATGTTGCTAAGGGTGAAATTACTTTTGCTTCTTTGATCAAAAGAACACAGGTTGTGAGAATATCTTATGGTTATTACCCTGAGCTTGCTTCAAAAAACGCAAACCCAGCAATGGTGGCACCCCTTACTTTTAAGTTGGCAGCTCTTGGTTTAAATAATTTAAATATTACCACATTTAATAATAATGCTGCCCAAGATCCAAGTTTTGTTCTTGGTTTCAATGGTAAAGGTAATGGCCTTACCAGTAATTTTTATTTTGCCCCAGGTCAAACAAATGCTGTAGATCAAAGCGCATTGAAGTTAGGATATAACACCGGCAACACCCAAAATGGTTTAAATTTAGACTTTTCAAGAAACGGCAAGGGATTTGCACCAGCTTATGGCAAAGCATTTGGAATTAATGATTCGCTTCAGACTCTTAATCTAAATGGGAATCTCACATCACAAACAAGTGCTATGTCATTCTCTAGAAAAGATACTAGGAATTTATCAAATAATCAAGGTGGATTAAGCCAGAATTCATTATTGAAACTTGGCGGTGGTAGAAATCAGCCGTTGATTAGTTATTCATCAAATGAGCAAGAAGGATTAGACCCAAAGGGTGTATTTAATTCCACGTCTGTAGAAAATGGCAACTTGACCCAACAATTTGGCGCGTTGGATTTGGCCTACAAAACAAATAAGACCGATACAACTATTGGTAAATCTAGGACACTTATTGATCAAAATTCTATGAACCTTGGCGTGGCTCCAAATGCCAAAACTAGAACGCCTGGCTTTTCCTTTAATAGGACTAATGATTCAGTGCAGGCTGGTTCAGCAACTACATTAACAACTACAGATAGAGCTTCCTTGGCTACGAGCCTTGCCGGTGGTAATTTATCTTTTAATTCACTACAGAAAAATATAACACTGCCAGATAATAAAATTCAACAAATTGATCAAAGGTCAATTAATTTAGGCTTTAATGGCAATAAAAAAGGCTTTTCTGGTTTAGTCTTTGGCAGAATTGAAGATGATAAAACAGATCCTTCAAATATCAGTAATACTGTAAATAACAGAGGCAGCATTGGTGGTGTTTTTGCAAAAACTACATTTAATTTAAGCTTCAATAAAGTTGATACAAATGTCAATGGCAAATCAAGGCTGGACCAAGACCAAGAAAATATACTTTTTAGCTTGCCTAATTCAAAAGTATTATCAGTTGCAAAATTTACCAGAAATGACGATGTCAAAAGAGATGTGAAAGGTGTATTAGTTGGCTCTGCAAACGACTCTACTGATGTCAAAGCTAAATTATCTGGGTCAGATTTAAATTTTAAATCAACCAAAGTTGACACTTATACTCCTGATGGTAAATTTACTTCTGTAGATTCTAATCTTGGTACATTAACTTTTAAGGCTGGTACTGGATTATTCAATGCAGAATTGTTAAACACTAATTCACTTGTAAATAATTCAAACACTTTAGTAGAGCAACAAAAATACACTTATAATCTTCCAGGGGATGCAAAAGGTTTCTCTGGTTTTAAATTACAAAGGGCTGATACTTCTTTGATTGTGCCAGGGTTACAAACCGACACAGTTGCAAATGAAATATCTTATGGCACAAAAGTTGGGCCATTGAGTTTATCTACAAATTTATTTAAATCAGATTCTGCTTATTCAAATAACAAAGTTGGCTTTGCAGACAGACAAACTATTGGGATAAATTATAATACATCAAGAAACTTAAATTTTTCATTCAACAGGGGTGGTAATGTCGGCCAAGATGTTACTGGACTCAGATTAGGAACAGTAAACGACACATATGCTTTAACATCAAATACACCTTGGATGCAATGGAGTGTAAAAAATTTAATTGCAGATGTTTCCACACCTGACAAAAGAAGGGTGTTCACAAATACAGATTTATACTCAATTAAACTTCCTTCAAAGAAAAATATGCCTGGTGTAGAGCTTGAAAGGGCAGATGCTAACTCAGAAGAATTGAATGCTGTAACCAATATTGTTTCTGACAAATTAAAATTTAACAGTAAATTTGGCTCTGCTAATGTAACTGCCTCAGCTGGTCAAGTAACCACAGATAAAAATAATAATACCCCGTTGGGTGTTGCTAAAGATAATTCTTTGAGCTTGTCTACTCCTATTTGGGGCCGAGGTACAGCAGTTGGCGTTACTATTAATAACTATAATGTGGTTAATGGTGCTATTTCTGAAGATAAAAATGGTTTGGGTATCAATATTACACCATCTAGAGGTTTAACTTTATCTACTGAGCAACAAGAGAGTTCTATTTTTAATTCTAATATTCAGACTAGATCAATAACTGGACAAAAATATTCTTTAAATTATTCGCCTGTTCCAAATACAATTGTCCAAACATCATTTTTAGAAGCTACAGATGGAGCAAAGAAGAATGAAATATATGATTATAGGGCTATGGTTGGTAGTGATAAAACATTATTTAAAGTTGATGGACTTTTAAAAGTTCGAAATGCTACAGATGCCAATACTCTTCTGAATACAGATTCTGCAAATGCCACTGTAAATATTAATCCTGTTAAAAATATTGTTCTTAGTGGTAATTATTTATTGAATCCTGATGACCCACTAAAGGTTGGTACGTTTATACCAGTAGAGAGAAGACAATATGCTCTTACTCACAGAGCGGGTTCTTTCGAAGTCACTGGTTCCTATGCTGATACAGAGCATTTAAGAGGCACACCTGCAGATATTTTAACCAAGGCTGGCGGATATTACTATTATGGTGAAACAGGGCTTAAAATAGGCTGGAGAGCTGGTGCAAACACATCTTTCACTAGTGAGTACAGAGAACAATTTTTTAAAGGTGGAGTTGCAAAAGGTTCTGAAACATTTTCTCTTGGCTTAAATCACACAAGAGCAAATACTACATTTACTTTGTCTGGCACATATGTTGACAATAGGGCCAATCCTAATGCTAGACAAGATTATAGAGCTGAAGCTAAACTTGGTTATAAATTTTAAATTTTAGAGGTTTGGATTAAATTGGAAAAAATAAAATTGCATTTAAAAGTTATGTTTGACAAAAGCCCAATTTCATATAGTAAAATGTATGAGTTTTTTGGGCCAGTGGCTATTAAATTTGGAAAGAAATACAAAGATAATTGTGAGTATAGATTAACACAAAAATTTGATAGTGATCATACACCCCTGGATTCTTTCTATTTAAGTAATAGGTCACTAGAAAAAACTACATATATGGAAGTTATTCTTGAGGATATTTCTAAATTTAACTTTGAGTTTGTCAGATCAGAGATGAATCATGGCATATATAAAAATAACAATTCTGTAACAGTTGTAAAGTATTATGGGAAATCAAGGCAGCTTGTGAATTCTCCATATATGATTGACATTAATTTTGGAGATTATATCTGTTTTGCAAATGGATTATTAATGATTGTTCCAAAAGATAAATTTAATGAACTATTTAATTAAAACAAAGAGGTTTTTATGTATATTGATCGCCGCACAGTATTAAAAGGTTTTGGCGCGACCTTAGCCCTGCCTTTTCTAGAAACAATGATGCCTTCTGGTGTTTTTGCTGCTTCTGTTCCAAAAATTCCAATTAGAACAGCATTTATTTTTGTCCCAAATGGCGTGAATATGGAACATTGGGTTCCCACTGGTACTGAATATCCTTCTACATTAAAGCCCCTTGAATCGTTAAAAAATTATATTAATGTCATGTCTGGCTTGACTCAGAAAAACGCATTTGCTCTTGGAGATGGTGCTGGAGATCACGCCAGAAGTGCTTCTGCTTGGTTAACAGGTTGTCATCCTAGAAAAACATCTGGTGCCAATATTAAAGCTGGTATTTCGATAGATCAAATATTAGCTAAAGAGTTTGGTGATAAAACTAAATTCGGCTCATTGGAGCTAGGTTGTGAGAGGGGTGGGTTAGCAGGCGATTGTGATTCTGGATATTCATGCGCTTATTCAAACTCTGTATCTTGGCGAACAGAATCAACCCCTGTAGCAAAGGAAGTTAATCCAAGATTGGTATTTGAAAGATTATTTCAGTCTGAAGACATCAATGAAACATCACAATCTCGCGCTGAAAGATTAGCTGAAAATAAATCAATTCTTGATTTTGTTCTAGAAGATGCTAAGTTATTAAATAAAAAACTTGGTACAACCGACAGAATGAAACTTGACGAATATATGACAGGTATTAGGGAAATTGAAAGAAGGATATCTTTTGTAGAGAATCAATCTAAATCAAATAATATTCAGCAATTTTCTAATATTGATATACCATCAGATTATGGTGATCATATCAGACTCATGGGTGATTTAATGGTTTTGGCTTTTCAAACAGACACAACTAGAATAAGTACATTTATGTTTGCAAATGAAGGCTCAAATAGATCTTATAAGTCTATTGGTGTATCTGATGGTCATCATGAAATGTCACACCATCAAAGAAATCCAGAAAAGTTAGAAGCCTTAAGAAAAATCAATACTTTTCACACAACTCAGCTTGCTTACATTTTAAACAAAATGAATTCAGTGAGAGAGGGCGATAAAACTCTTTTGGAAAACTCAATGGTTCTTTATGGGGCTGGAATATGTGATGGTGATAGGCACAATCACGATGATTTACCTTTGCTTTTGGCTGGTAAAGCTGGTGGAAAGATTTCAAGCGGAAAGCATTTGAAATTTACTAATGGAACTCCGATGTCTAATTTGTTTTTATCTATGGCAGACAAACTTGGAGTTCCACAAGAAAATATTGGAGATTCTACTGGAAAACTTGACCAATTAATCTAGTATTTATTGCGTTGAAATTATGTATAAGTATTTGTACGAGGTTGATCTTCGGAAGACTTCCTTGTACAAGGGAAGGGTTAGGGCGACATAAAGAAGCAGGTCAAATAGTTTCTGAGTGGTACTCATTAAACGCCGTGGGTAAAAGCCCACTCGCCCTAGTTTTTTCTTATGATATTATTTATAAATGTATATTTAGATTATAATGGCTCAAGTCCCTTACAAATGCCTTATAACAGAATGAATTTATCTGAATTTGGCAAAGATGAAGTGTTTTTATACACACTTGAAAGCTATAAAACAATTGAATGGTCAGATGTAATCATTTATTGTGAAGTTTCTGAAGATTTTCCAGACAAAGAAAATTACTATAATAAAATTTTAAATATTTTTCCTCAATCAAAACTATTTAAAATAAGAAACGCATATCAAAATCAATGGCAAGAAGCTATTGAAAGCTTACCAGATGAATTAATATGGTATGCAGGCAATCATGATCACCCTTATATTGCTCCAAACCACAATCAATTAAATAATTTAATTAAAAAATTAGAAGATTCTGAGGAATTTTATAAAGGAGCAATTTATAGCCATCATCCAGATATTTGCACAACAATTATGCACGAATCAATATTTGATTGGAAATATGAAGGGGATGGTGTTTCAAGTTATTATGTGTCTCGCGCCGAAGCCATAATGATATTGAATAAAAATTTATTTAAAGCTTGGTGGTTTGATTATGAATACAATGGCGCATTTATTCCCAGGGTTGATTGGGTAGATGTAAGTTGTCAGTCTCCTTTTTGTAGAATTTATCTTCCTGTAAAGGAATTATGTAGACATTTTGATGGTCATAACTTTGGAGCTTATTCTTATGAAAACAGAGATATTACAGCTCTGGAGATTCCAAAAGGCTTCTGGGATAGAGATATTAAAATAGATTTTTATTCAGATCAAAGATATGAAGATCGTGTATGGATTAATCCATGTATCAAAGATTATTATTCAGTAGATGTAGAGGGTGTAGATTACAAATGCTTAGTTGAAGATTTACCATTATTTTGGAAAAACAGAATAAGTGAAATTAAAATTCATCAACCATTAAACAAAGTAATCAAAAAGGCTCGAAATCTTGCATTATATCACTCTGCCAATGCAAGGAAATACATGAATAACATGATGACTCGTAAGGGAGTAAATTGGGGCGAATTAAGAGAGTTTAGAAATAGAATACCCCTTTATTACTTAAAAAAGCTATTTAATCACAAGGCTTAACTTTTATTTTTTAGAAATATTTAAATATGTGGTACAGATTTTCTCAAGAACAGCCTAAAGATTCACTTCATATTTTTGATATTGACGATACTCTTTTTCATACAAATGCAAAAATAGATGTTTTAGACCCAATGGGTAATGCTGTCCAGTCATTAACAAATCAAGAATACAATAACCATACCTTGCCTGAAGGATATGCTTATAATTTTGATCAATTTAAAGATGCTTCAAAGTTTGCTACAGAAAGCAACCCTATGGATTCCATGCTTTCAAAAGTAAGAAAAATCTATCAAAATGTTCAAAACAAAAACGCAACACAGGGTACAGACTCAAAGGTTATTCTTTCTACGGCCAGATCAGACTTTGATAATAAAGATACTGTAATTAAGTTCTTCAGAGACCACGGCATTCCCATTGATGAAGGAATTCATTTACATAGAGCTGGTAATATTCCAGGCAGAGAGTCCCCTGCTGAAAAGAAAAATTTTATTTTACAAAGTAAATATCTTACTCCTGGTCATAATTTTAAATCAGTTCATTTTTATGATGATAGTACAAAAAATCTTGATGCATTTTTAAACATACAAGGTTCTCATCCTGGCGTCGATCTAAAGGCATTTCATGTGAGACCAGATGGCTCTACTAAAACATGGAATCAAAGAGCTAGAGAACAATATCTTCAAGAAAATCCACTTTATACTCCATAAAAAATATATTTTTATTCTTAAAAAGTAGATAATTAATTATATACTTATCGAGGATTAAATATGACACATAAGATGGTTGATCTCTCTTACAATTATAAGGATTTAGAGCCTATTATTGATAAGGAGACAATGGAAATTCATTTTAGTAAGCACTATGCTGCCTATGTAGCTGGTTTAAACAAAGCAATTGAAGATTCTGGCAAGCTAGAAGATATTAAGCTTGTTGATTTACTTCCAAAAATCAAGACTCTTCCTGAGTCTGCCCGTGCTCCATTTAAGAATAATGGCGGTGGTGCATGCAACCATGAGCTTTACTGGAGTATTTTAACTCCAGGTGGCAAGATTTCACCAGGCAATGAACTGCTTTCTGATATCAAAGACACATTCGGAGGCTTGAAGCAAATGATTTCTATCATGAACGATTCTGGTATGAAGCGTTTTGGTTCTGGTTGGACTTGGCTAGTATGGAACAATGGCCTTGAAGTTTGTTCAACCGCAAATCAAGACAGTCCTCTTATGGGTAAAGAAGTAGCTGGTTGTGAGGGCATTCCTTTAATTGGCATTGATGTCTGGGAACATGCTTATTATTTGAAGCATCAAAATAAGCGAGCAGACTACTTAGCTGGAATTTGGGATGCTATCAATTGGAATAAGGTTGATGCACTCTATAAGGCGGCTAAATCCTAAATAGTTTGGGCAGTTGGCTGAGAGGTCTAAAGCGCTCGCCTGCTAAGTGAGTGTGGTTTTTAAACGCCACCCAGGGTTCGAATCCCTGACTGCCCGCTTGAATGAGTTGGAAAGAAAATGAAGGAGCTTTTTCAAATTAAAAAATGATTAATTTTAGTAAAGCATTCAGCTTAATGAAAAAAGGTATAAAAGTTAGACAAAAGTTTTGGTCTGAAGACTATTATATTTACATAGAGGGCGATCATGTTTATGATAGCCTTGGAAATTTATATATTAGTGATGTAGATGAATTTTATAAGAAAAACAAAGATGTTTATGATCATCATTTTACTTATGATATTTATGATGATGATATAGATTCTCACTTATAATTATTTTATAATGTATTTATGACTTTAACAAATACAAATAAAAATTTTTATGATCTGTCTGTTATTGATGTATATGGTAAAAACCATAATATCACTGTAACTGAAGAACAAGTGCTTCAAATGCTTGAAATATTAAAAATCAAACTTGAAATTAAAGATACAAGATATCCACCACCTTGGGTCCCAGATAATGAATTGAGACCTCCTTACATTAAAATAAAGCTCACCTAGTGTGGGCTTTATTGCTTTTTAAAGCAATAATAATATCATGGAATATATAATTGATGTAAAAAATTTATTTATTAATATAGAGCAGGGTGCAAGCATAAGAGATCTAACAAATTTTGAAATACAAGCACTTGCTGATTATGTTATTACTGAAGGCATGAACTATGATTTGCTACCAGATGGCTTGAAGTTTAAAACTAGCTTCGCAACTGAATGTCGCAATCGGGGTGTGATTTTGCCCGATATTGTCATGTACTATTGTTTTAATTAGGTAATAAATATGAGAATTGAAGATGTTGTTATTATTGGTAGTGGTCCTGCAGGGCTTACTGCTGCTATTTATGCTGCCAGAGCAAATCTCACACCATTAGTTTTTGAAGGTTTGCAGCCTGGTGGGCAACTTACTATCACAACAGAAGTTGAAAACTTTCCAGGATTTGCACATCCAATTGAAGGCCCTGAGCTCATGGATGCTATGCGAGAGCAAGCGATTAGAGTTGGAACATCTGTTGAAATTAATTTGGTTGAGAATGTTGATCTTTCTCAAAGACCTTTTAAGTTAACTGTAGATTCTGGCGATGAAGTATTTGCCAAGACTCTAATTATCGCCACAGGAGCCTCTGC
>Ga0247722_10002139_pt1 | contig 10408 bp, 25 predicted proteins | sample MSEWelMarce3H_FC_FD_189094 | JGI IMG/M metagenome (GOLD analysis project Ga0247722, IMG submission 189094) | Subsurface sediment microbial communities from gas well in West Virginia, United States - MSEEL Well Study Marcellus 3H_FC | ecosystem: Environmental > Terrestrial > Deep subsurface >...
TACGCCAACTAATCTACCGACAAATGCCGGTTCAGTTTATTACAATGACACAGATGGCACCTTAGATTTGATTTTAAAAGGTGGAAATGTAAAATTACAAATAGGACAAGAACAAGTTGTCAGAGTTGTAAACAAGACTGCTACAAACATCAATCTATTAGAAGCAAATTATCAAGCGGTTAGAGTTACCGGTGCGCAAGGTCAAAGAATGAAAGTAGATTTAGCACAAGCAACAAATGATTTGTTGAGTGCTGAAACTATTGGATTGGTGACTGAAACAATTAACAACAACCAAGAAGGATTCATTACAACAAGTGGATTGGTTAGAAACATAAATACAACCGGAAGTCTGCAAGGTGAAACTTGGGTGGATGGTGATATTATTTATTTAAGTCCGACAACTGCCGGTAATTTAACAAAAGTTAAACCGGTGGCACCTAATCATATGGTGGTTATGGGATATGTCATTTATGCACATATAACACAAGGTGCTATTTTTGTAAAGGTTGACAATGGTTATGAATTAGACGAATTACACAATGTAGCAATAGATACACCATTAAATAATCAAGCATTAGTTTATGAAACTGCATCACAAGTTTGGAAAAACAAAACAATAATTGAAGATGCTATTGTAAATGGAGTTACTGACAAAGCACCAAGCCAAAATGCAGTTTTTGATGTATTGGAAACTAAGCAAGTCAAAACCATAAAGCAAGGTAAGACAGATTTAACCGGTGTAACCGGTGTAAACGTTTTGGCTTCTTTAGAAATTCCACCTAATTGGATTCAGAGTGGAGATAGTATTGAAATAACAGTTTTCGGAAACAAAGGTTTAACTGCTGCAAATATAAATTATTCAATTTATCATTCGACAACTATAAATGGAGTAACAAATGCAATAGCAACAAATTTAACTATTATTACAAATACTCGTATGAGCCTTTTAGTAAGAAACCTAAGTTTAGATGCTACAACATTAAGAAATACAATGGCTACAACCGCAACCGGAACAATACCAACTGTATCAACCGGAACACCACCAAATTTTACATTTGACCCGACAATAAGTAATTACATTACATTAACTGTTAATCCAACCGTATCAACTGAAGTTTGTGGATTTTTACAATTTTTTATAACAAAAATATAATGGGAAGATATTTTATCACATCAAATTTTGAAACTTTAGAAGTGGTTGCAGCACCGTTTGAAAAGCAACCGGAAGACAGTTTACCGTATTTTCAAAATGATTTTATTAAACCTATTTTTGATAAATACCCAAACCCAACAAAAGTAATTGAAGGAGTTACCGAACAAGATTTAATTGAAATCAAAACTAAAGAACGTTTGGCTATTCCGGAAACACCATTGTGGAGAATCCGAGCAGTTTTAAAAATGATGGGGCAAGAAGAAAACATTGCAAGTGCTTTGGCATCTTTACCGGAACCGATGAAAACCGGTGCGGAATACATTTGGAATTATGGAACTGTGATTGAACGAAATAGTCAAACTGTTTTATTTTTGCAATCAGTACTACAAATGACAGATTTACAAGTTGACGAAATATTTATACAAGCAAATAACATACAGATATGAGAAACTTTTTTCACATTTTAATTGGATGTACAATTATGTACACAGTAGGGTTTTTAACCGGGTTTACAGAGTTCAATATTACTTTTGGTAATATCTTTGGGGTTGCTGCATCATCGTTTATTGTAGGTCTTGTTATTGGCTTTGTTTGGGAGTGGTTTCACTCTTATAAGAACCAATCTTTTTTTGATTTTAATGATGTTATAAGAACTGCTGCCGGTGGTATGGTTGGCGGTTTAGGAAGTTTGTTTTATTTTAATCAAACTTTGATGATTATTTTGTTAATTTTATCAGCGATAATAATTTTTAGAGAAGCAAAGAAATGAAAATATTAAAAGATACCTTGATGAGTAATGGCAAATGGAGTCAAAAAAGATTGCTAACCTTCAGTACGTTTTTTGTCGCTACAATTTATGTCTTTGCACCATTGGTAAAAGAGTCATTTGATGTAAAAGAATTTGTCTTTTTAGGATTTCTGACTGCCGGTGGATTTAGTTTATTTAGAACCCAAGTACAAAAGCAAAAGATTGAGCAATAATGAGTGAAAATTTAAAAGCCACGAACGTGAATAGAATATTGAACTTGGAATATGGGCAAGAGAAGGTTGAAAGGCATTATTCAGAATTAAAAGAAAAAGTTGACATTGTTATGGATGATGTTACTGCAATTAAAAATGCAGTTATCGGTAACAATATGAATGGCAATGATGGTATGGTACACGAATTAAACCGACAAAAAATTAAGGTTTACAACTTAGAAGTAAAGTGTATTAAGTATGAGTTGTATTTTAGGCAATTAGCGGTGGCATTGACTTTGTTGACCGGTGCATTATTAACTTCATTAATCAAATTATTTTTATGAAATATTTATTTATAATTCTGTTGTTTGTGAGTTGTGGTTCACGCAAGGTGAATAAGTCAGTTATCGAGCAAGAAACAAAAACAGAAACGCAAACGGTAGTAAAAGAGCAAACCAAAACAGAAGTAAAGGAAGAAGAAAATACTAAAATAGTAGATACAAGCAATACTGATGAAATAGAATTCATTCCGGTGGACAATTCCAAGCCAATGACTATAAATGGTAAAACTTATTTTAACACTATTTTAAAGCAGAAAAAAACTAAAAACAATATTAGTGTAGTCAAAGACAAGAAACTATCGCAAATCGAAGATAAAGAGGTTAAAACAACCATTAAAGACAAAAAAGAACAATCATACAAAGAAGATAACAAGAAAATCAATAAACAACCAATATCATTTTGGAAGTTTTTATTAATTCTTTTATTTTTAGGTGGTATTGGATATTTAATATTTTTTTTAAGAAAACAAAAGCAAGATGAAAGTAAGTAAGCATTTAAGTTTAGAAGAATTAACACATAGTGAAACTGCTATAAAGTTAGGAATAGTTAATCAGCCAAACCAATTACAGTTGGCAAACTTGGTAAGATTAGCTGAGAAGGTATTTGAGCCGGTCCGAGAGCATTTCAAGGTGCCAATCTACATTAGTAGTGGGTATAGAATTATGAATCTTAACCAAGCGGTTAAAGGCAGCATAACAAGTCAACATTGTACCGGTGAAGCCATTGACATTGATATGAAAGGTGGCAAGGTAACAAACAAGATGATATTTGACTTCATAAAAGACAATTTGAAATTTGACCAACTGATCTATGAATTTGGCACAAAGGACAATCCGGATTGGGTACACGTTTCTTATTCAGATAAAAACAGAAGCCAAGTATTAAGAGCCAAAAGAATTAATGGCAAAACAATTTATGAGAAATATTAAAAAAAGTTTTTTTATTAGGAATTAATTTTTATCTTTGGCAAATCAATTAGGATGCACCTATTGATTTAGGTTGTTGATTAATTCAAAAATTATACCCTATCAAGTCTGCATCCCTTGGTAGGGTTTTTTGTTACCTAAACAAATCGACATAAGGAATTAAGGGGAAATACAACAATTTGACTTATGTTTAAAGCACTAAAATGGCTTCTAATGGTGCAACTGTGAAACGAAACTGCTAAGGTCTAACTAAGTAGAATTAAAACAGAAGACAAGGGAATGATTGAAAAATTATCATTTCCGGATTAACACGAAAGTAGTTAGTCTCTTAGGCTTCTTCTGTTTACTCACCAACTACAATCTTCAAAGTAGTATAATAATATACTAAATATTAATAAATAATAAATTATGAATATAACAGTAACAAAAGTAATTCGTGAATTAAAAATAAAACACAGTTACAAAAATATGGATAATGACAACATTTACACTTGTTTACTTAAGGAAGTAATAAAAGACACAATCGATGTTATTAATGATGAGCTAATTAAACATAAAAATATTTCAATTAAAAAATAAACTAAAAACCAAAAGAAATGAAAAAAACAATTATGATTTTAGCAATGGCATTTATGTCATTTAGTTGTTCAACAGAAGATGAAACAACAAACAACTGTAACTGTGGTGAAGTGATTCAATCAACAAGTTTCAATGTTGTAAACGGTCAAGGTGGAGTTGATGTATTTTCCATCGTTAGAATTCAAAATAATTGCACAGATGAAATATCACAAATGCAACTTGATGGAACAGTAAACGTAGGAAATGAAATCTGCAATTAATATGAAAAAGCTAATAATATTATCAGTATTTGCGATGTGTTTATCTTTTACAAACTACATTGAACCACCTATGAATTTCAATGGTGTATATTACGGACAACAAGGTGCAAGAGTTGTGAACTTGGGTTGGAATAGTAACTATCCAAATAGAACACATATAATCAAGCGAAATGGAGTTATAATTGCTTCCGGATACTTTGAGCAGTACAACCGTATTTCTATTCCGGTAGAAGCTAATTTCAAGTCAGCAAGATTTTCAATGAGTCAGACTGTAAATGGAGAAACAAGTTCAGAGGTATACACAATAGTAACAAAATAGATATGAAATCAAAGTATGAAAGCAAAGAGACATATCTTGCAACTTTGCAAATAGATGATGACTACAAAAATCTTGTGATCTATATGGATGAAATCGAGGTATTAAAAGAAGATACAAAAAAAAGAAAAGTAATTGAAAACCATTGTATAAAATTACTTGAAAGTATAATCAAGCAAAAAGAGATATTGGTAATTGATAAGACCGCTGATATGAAACTACTATTTGATTTGAAGTATGAAATCTAAAAAATGTAAAGTTTGCAAAACAGAATTCATTCCGGTGCAATTTGCTCAAGCAGTCTGCAACTATAAATGTGCAATTGAACATTCTAAGAATCTTAAGCAGCAAAAAGAACAAAGAGAATGGAAAGCAAATAAAGCCATTTTAAAGAACAATCTTAAAACGCTTTCAGAATATGAAGCAGATGCAAAGAAATCGTTTCAAAAGTACATTAGAACGCGTGATGCGAAACTTCCTTGTATAAGTTGTGGAAATGCAAATGCAAAGGATTGGAGTGGTGGTCATTTCTATTCTGCCGGAATGTATAGTGGATTGATATTCGATGAAAGAAATTGCCATAAACAATGCAATACATATTGCAACAAATACCTTTCCGGTAACTTATTAGAGTATAGAAAAGGATTAACAAAGAGATATGGCGAAGACTTTGTCATTGAGTTAGACCGAATCAGCATCGACAAAAGAAACTACAAATACACAAAGGAGGAACTAATTGCAAAAAAGTTACAATATGATATCAAGATTAAAGAATTATCACTACATTTGTGAAGTTATCATAATTTTGGTTTAGTGACCGGTTGGAAAGATTCCCTTGTTTTATAAGACTTGGGAATTTTTTTTTAATAAATTTTTAAAATAATTACAAAAAAGTTTTTTTTATAAACATTTTGTTTATAGATTTGTACTCAGATAAGAAGTTAATCACTAAAAACAAAAATTATGAAAACTACATTAGAATTAAACAGAAAAGAATTACAAGAAAGAATAAATGATTTGTACAATAATAATACAATCGTATTTTCAAAATCAATTCCAAATGGAGAAATAGAAGATATTTTAAATAAACATACAAGAAGTTTAGTAATAGTATATGATAGTATGTTAAAGGATGTAGAATTATTTTTAAATAAATAATAACCAAGTGGAGCAGCATACTATAAACTGCATTTAATCACTAAACAATAACATTATGAAAACATTCTTATCCAAACAAAAGTATCAAGTTTACTTCATCGGATTTATAGCAATTTATTTTATCACAAGAATTTTATATTAATCACTAAAACACAAAAATTATGATTTCAACAGTTTTACAAGAGTTAAAAAATTTAGAGTTAATAACAGATTATTTTTTCTGTTTCAACATCCAATCCGGTAAAGGTAGGTTTATGGGATGGTATACACCGGATTTAGAATTGTACTTAATTGATAAAGGTTTCTATAAATTCGATTATTTATATGCAGATAATGACCAAAACCACGAATACCAAAACGGATGTATACAAATAGTCTTATCAGAGCAAATATAATGGATACTTGGACAGACAAACCGGATGAATTGGAAAATGAATGCTCTTACTGTGGTGAGCCTTGCGAAAAGACATACTGCAGCAATGAATGTCGAAGAGCATATGAATGTGAAAACTAATGAGATTCGAAGACTTTAAACTGATATACGAAGAAATGCTCAACTTATATCAAAGAGACAAAGAATTGACTCACATTGAAATTACATTCAATATAAAGCCAATCACCACAGAGAAAAAGACCGCTATTATAAACATAAAGACATATAAAGATGGAAATACCGGACAATAGATATGTATTACTTGAGGAAGGATACCCACATACATTTCTGCTAACTGAATCAGAAGCACAAGCAATGAAACAAAAATGGCAAATGATACATCCTTATCTAAAATACACTATCTTTTACGATGAATACTATGAATACACAGAAATCACTAAAACAAATTAATATGGAAGATTTAATCAATTATTTAGGACAAAGCAATGAAGCATTAAGAATTGAAAATGCAAGGCTTATGGATGAAGTCGAAAGACTTACAAACAACATCGAGGTTCACGATGCAATTATAATGAGCCAAGAGTACAACCAAGCAAATTATTATTATTCACTAAAACAAAATTAAAATGGGAAAAACAAATGAAAGCATCAACGATGCACCGGAAATGACTTTGCAACAGAAGTTATCAAAAATCCAAGTTGAATTCAAAGCGAAAAAGACATCCTTTAACAAGTTTGGCAACTATTATTTCAGAAGTGCAGAATCAATCCTTGAAGCATTAAAGCCAATCAACGAGAAGTACAAAGTTTACTTTACAGTTAATGAGCAACTAATCAATGCAAATCCACCTATTATGTCATCAGTAGCGACAATTTGGGATTGTGAAAGTGGAATGAGCATAGACTGTCAAGCGGTAGTAGGAATTGATTTAGAGCAAAAAGGAATGGCAATGCCACAGAGATATGGAAGCACTTCTTCTTATGGTAAGAAATATGCTTTAGGCAACTTACTTTTAATTGATGATACTGCCGATGCTGATGCAACAAACAAGCACGAGAAAGAGCCGGTAAAAGCAGAAGCAAAGCAAAATTTATTTGTAGGAACTGACCAATTCAAGAAAGCCGTTGAATATATAAACGGAGGAGGAGACATAGAATTGATAGCAAAAAAATACATATTAACAGATGCAGTAAAAGAAGCACTTTTAAACAACAAATAAGATGGAAATACAAGGAGAATTAATTGTCATAGGACAAACAGAAACAATCGGTGCCAAAGGATTTAAGAAACGCTTGTCAGTCATTAAGACTGATGAGCAATATCCACAGACCATTCCGGTTGAATTCACCCAAGACAAAACGAACTTATTAGATAGCTTTCAAATAGGTGATATTGTCAAATTTGGTATCAATTTAAGAGGTACAGAATGGCAAGGAAGATACTTTGCAAACATCCAAGGTTGGAAGATTGACAAAGGTGAAAGAGAGAAAACTGCTGAAAGTTTTATGCCGGACAGACAAAGCATTGATGCAATGATGGAAAACGCTGAACAGATTCAAGAAGAGGAAAACGATTTACCATTTTAATCAATCACTACCAAAATTATGCTAATAAATTATAAAGAGCAGATAGAAATCATTAAGAATATTCGCTGCGGAAAGTTAAAAGAAGGATTGAAGTTGGACATACCGGAATTGGATGAATACATTCGATTTAAGACATCCAATTTCAATATTGTACTTGGTCACGCTAATGTTGGGAAAACTACTTCTATTCTTTATCTAATGCTTTGCTATTCTTTAAAGCACGATTTGAAATGGTTAGTTTGCTCAACTGAAAATGACAGTTATTCACTTATACGAAAGTTAGTTGAATTTTTAGATGAAACGCCAATAAATTTAATATCGGATAGTAATTTCAAAACGCATTCGGAATTTGTTGACAGACATTTCAAATTTGTAGACAATAGCACAATGTATGACTATCATTCTGCTTTGGTTATGTTCAAAGAGGTAAAAAAAGATTTCAATTACAATGGAATTCTTCTTGATCCATACAATGCACTAATCAAGGACAACGAACAAATGAAGAATCTTGGCGGTCACGAATACGATTACCAAGCTTGTACAGAAATGAGAATGTTCTGCAAGGAAAACAAAGTCAGTCTATGGTTGAATACTCACGCAAACACAAATGCATTGCGACAAGTTTACAGAGCAGACCATATCTATTCCGGACATCCATTACCACCAATGGCAAACGATGTTGAAGGTGGTGGAAAGTTTGTAAACAGAGCCGACGATTTTATAGTGGTTCACCGATTGACTTTACATCCGCAACTTTACACAACTACTATGTTGCACATCCGGAAAGTAAAAGAGATTGAAACCGGTGGCAGACCGACGAGCATTGACAATCCGATTGAAATTGTAGCATTGCAAAACAATGTTGGATTTAGTTTAAATGGTAAGTCTATTTTGAGAACAATTAAGGAAAGCCAATTGAACTATTTATGAGCAAGATTCTAAACATACTTTACTTGAAGCACTCAACTTGGGTGAAGTATGTTATATCTTTTGGTTGTCCGGTGGAGATTGCTGAAGACTATGTGCAAGAGATGTACATTAAGATTTACAACTACAGTCAAAGAGGTGCCGATTTAATGTACAACGAAACAGAAGTCAATTACTTCTTTATTTATGTGACGTTAAAAAATATGTACTATGATGATATCAAAGCAAAAAAAAGATATACATTTTTAGAGATTGAAGATAATCAAACATTTGAAGAAGTTGAATATAGTGAAGGAGATTTTGATATACAATCCAAAGCAGTCAAAAAATGGCTAAAGGAGTTGAACTATGAAATAAACCGAGAGCAAGAATATAGCCAATACCAAGCATCGTTATGTTACATCCGGTTCATATATCAAAAAATATTCATAGAATCAATTACGGTTCAGCAGTTATCAAATGAAACAAAATTAAGTTATTGGTCAATTAGAAACACAGTAGTAAGAATCAAACAACAAATAAAAGATGGAAGCACAACAAAGAGCAGAAATACTATTTAGCAAATACACCAAAGGATATGTCAAAGCAGTTGTCAATAGCAATATTAAAATGCACCGGAAGGAAGACAATATTGAAAGGTTAAACCATTGGAATGAAATAGCAATAATCTTAAAAGCAAAGTACAATGAAAAAAGCATTTAGAGAAGATTTAAGAGACTATCTTAAGGAAACAAGGTTAGGAGATAAATTAGAGTTTATTTTTAAGTACACCGGTATCAAATGGATTGTAAAGAAGTTGTACCCAAACTGCAACTGTGATAAAAGAAAGGATTTACTAAATGGAGAATTTACAATTAAAAGAAAATAGATTATGAAAAAACTATTATTAGCCATTTTAAGCGGTTTACTACTTAGTTGTAGTACAGACAACCAAACAACGCAAGAAACAACAACAGAGCGAACAACAGACATTGTGCAGCCGGTTTATGGTGCCAATGGTCTTTGGAATAAGAAGGGAAACAAATACTATGTGAACATCCAATGGTACACAGACTATGACTATCCAACATTCCAACCGTATTACAATACAATCACATTAGATGGTGTTATAGTAGCTGATAATTACACAGAGCAGTTCAACCGGTTTAGCATCCAAGTGCCAAGAAGTTGGACAAGTGGAACTTTTACAATTACACAAACTGTTATTGGAGTTGGAACAAGTGAACCAATAATTTTAAACATTACACGATGAACAATACAGACAAAGAATGGTGGAAGCATTTTAGAGACAATCTAAGGAACACAGTAAGCAATGATGAGTATTTGAGAATAAGTGAACTTCACGCACATTATTTCAATCACGATGTGAATTATCCTTGCAAATGCAGTCCGAAGGTAATACAGAGTTATATTGATGATTTAAACGAATTATATCTAAAATAATGAAAATAGAAATAAAAGCAATTATTGAAGTTGATGATAGTATTTGGTGCAGCGATACAAAAGAATTGGAATGGTTTAAAATAGTTTTAAGCGACAAAGAAAATACTTTTGTACAATTATGGAGTAATGATATAGGCGATGAATTAGGTGCCTCGTTTGATTTTAAATACAATATATTATGATAAAGTTTGAAACGCAAAAAGATTTGGAAAGAGAAGAAAATGCTATAAATGTATTTTGTACTTTTTATAATTGCACATACACCAAGGCAAATGAATTTGATATTGATTTTTTAATTTACAATAAAGAAAATAAACATATTGCAAATGTAGAAGTTAAAGGAAGATTAAAAAAAATACAAGA
>Ga0247722_10002141_pt1 | contig 10397 bp, 10 predicted proteins | sample MSEWelMarce3H_FC_FD_189094 | JGI IMG/M metagenome (GOLD analysis project Ga0247722, IMG submission 189094) | Subsurface sediment microbial communities from gas well in West Virginia, United States - MSEEL Well Study Marcellus 3H_FC | ecosystem: Environmental > Terrestrial > Deep subsurface >...
ATCAGCACTAGAAGATGCACGATTGCATAACGGCGAACTCGAAGTGTGGGGCCGACCAGGTCAGGGCGCACACTTTGTACTTACGTTACCCCGCGTTGCTGGCAATAATCTTGAATCACGGTTGATTCGACTGCAACCAAAAGATTACACAATCTAAATACCCACAGGTCTAAGTTATTCGATAGGCATGAAATCTTTTACAGACATTATGTCTACGTGTTCAAACCGCATTCACTAACTGAAATTTTATTTCCCCTCCGTTGTTTTGGCTGTCGTGCTCTGGGACCAAGCATTTGTTCCCAATGCAGAGTTCTCTGGAATCCGCACTTATACAGAAGCACATTAGATTCGATGCACGTGTATTCAGCAATTTTATATTCACCGGTAGCTAAGCGAATTATTCTTTCTGCAAAAGAAAATGGAGTTAAAGCAGCCGATGATCTAATCATTCATGCAATTTCACATAGTTTGCATCTATTGTTGCGTGATTTTGAAGTAGGCATCCTTGTTCCAGCCCCATCTCGCAAGAGTTCAAATCGAAAGAGAGGCCGAGATTTTTTATCAGAAATTACTCATTCAATTGCTCAAAGCGAATCCCTTGATTGTATGGATTTACTGATTCATACCCGAAAAATCAAAGATCAATCCGAACTAAATGCTCACGAGCGAAGTGAGAATATTTATCAAGCTTTGGCGATAAACAGGAATAAATTGCCCGAACTGGGAGTTGATACAGATGTGATTCTTGTCGATGACTTGCTCACAACTGGTGCAACACTTCTTGAAGCCCGCAGGGCTCTAGAAGTGCGGGGAATAAGGGTGATTGCGGCAATTACTGCCTGCCTCTCGCCACCGCTAAGATAGCCCAGTTACTGCGACCGACCATCTTTAAGCCGCGAAAGGGTGATGTGATGCCAGCAATTCTTGACCGCATTATGCGCGCTGGCGAGGGTCGAATTTTAAAAGATCTCAGTAAATTAGTTGTTCTAGTAAATGCACAAGAAGCTCGTATGGTTGCAATGAGCGATGATGAATTGCGCGAACAAACTCAAATTTTCAAGAATAGATATGCACAAGGCGAAACGCTAGATGATTTATTGCCTGAAGCATTTGCTGTAGTTCGTGAAGCAGCAAAGCGCACACTCGGTCAGCGTCACTATGACGTTCAAATCATGGGTGGCGCCGCACTTCATCGTGGAAATATCGCCGAAATGCGCACTGGTGAAGGAAAACCTCTTGTTGCAACTCTTCCTTCTTACTTAAACGCTCTCGCTGGACGTGGAGTTCACGTTGTTACAGTCAATGATTATCTTGCTGAACGCGATAGCGAATGGATGGGTCGCGTACACCGATTCTTAGGTTTAAAGGTTGGCGTAATCCTGGCAAATATGACACCAGTAGAACGCCGCGAAGCATATGGCTCAGATATTACATACGGAACAAATAATGAATTCGGCTTTGATTACCTGCGCGATAACATGGCGTGGAATCTCGATGATTGTGTACATAGAGATTATTTCTTTGCAGTAGTCGACGAAGTTGACTCAATTTTAATTGATGAAGCTCGCACGCCTTTGATCATTAGTGGGCCTGCGGATAAGGCCACAAAGTGGTACCTCGAATTTAGTCAGTTAGTGCAAAAGTTAGATCGTGGCCGTCACTACGAAGTTGATGAGAAGAAGCGCACAGCTGGAATTCTCGAAGAGGGCGTAACCCGTGTAGAAGAGTTACTAAAGATTGAGAATCTGTACGAGGCTGCCAATACACCGATGATTGGTTATCTCAACAACGCTATTCGCGCTAAGGAGCTTTATAAGCGTGATAAAGATTATGTAGTCATGAATGGTGAACTCTTGATTGTTGATGAACACACTGGCCGCATTCTTGCTGGACGTCGCTACAGCGAAGGTATGCACCAAGCTCTAGAAGCTAAAGAGCGCATTGAAATTAAAGATGAAAACCAAACTCTTGCAACCATTACTCTGCAGAACTATTTCCGTTTATACGAAAAACTATCTGGTATGACCGGTACTGCAATGACAGAAGCATCTGAATTCCATCAGATCTACAAGCTTGGTGTAGTTCCAATTCCTACAAATCGTTCAATGGTTCGTATTGATCAACCAGATTTGGTCTATAAATCAGAAGCCGGAAAGTTTGCAGCGGTTACTAAAGACATCGCCGAGCGCCATCGCAAGGGACAACCAGTATTGGTCGGAACTGTCAGCGTTGAAAAGTCTGAAGAGTTATCGGCACTCCTTAAGAAAAGCGGTGTTCCACACGAAGTTCTTAACGCTAAGCATCACGAACGTGAAGCAGCAATTATTGCTCGTGCAGGTGTTGTTGGCGCCGTAACAGTTGCAACAAATATGGCTGGTCGCGGAACTGACATTATGCTCGGCGGCAACCCAGAATTTATGGCAGATTTTGAATTACAACGCAGAGGTTTATCTCCAGTAGATAATCCAAAAGAGTACGAAGCGGCTTGGCCGGAAGAAATTGCAAAGCAAAAAGCTGCCGTGTCAAAGGGTCACGATGAAGTCAGCGCACTCGGTGGTTTGTATGTTCTAGGTACAGAGCGCCACGAATCTCGTCGTATTGATAATCAGTTGCGTGGTCGTTCTGGTCGCCAAGGCGATCCAGGAGAGTCTCGCTTCTACTTATCTCTACAAGACGAACTCATGCGCCGATTTAATTCAGGATTAGTTGAAAGATTCTTATCAGCAGCTGGAATTCCAGAGGACGAACCAATTGAGTCCAAGATGGTTTCCAATGCAATTCGTTCAGCTCAAACACAGGTAGAAGCGCAGAACTTTGAAATCCGTAAGAACGTTCTTAAGTATGACGATGTAATGAATCGTCAACGTGAAGTTATATACGGAGAGCGTCGTCTTGTTCTTGAAGGAAAAGATCTGAAAGAACAAGTTGGCTTATTCATGGACGAGACACTTGGCGCATATGTTGATGCAGCTACTGCCGATGGTTATGCAGAGGATTGGGATCTAGAAAAACTCTGGACCGCTCTTAAAGTTATTTATCCAGTCTCATTTACTATTCAAGAGCTCGAAACAGAAGTTGGTTCACGCGCAGGATTAGATTCAGATTTTTTACGCGCACGCATCCTCGACGATGTTGCGCAGGCATACCAAAAGCGTGAGCAGAACTTAGGCAGCGAAGTTATGCGTGAATTAGAGCGCAAGGTATTGCTCTCAGTTCTAGATCGTAAATGGCGTGAACACTTGTACGAGATGGATTATCTGCAAGAGGGCATTGGCCTTCGTGCAATGGCGCAACGCGACCCACTCGTTGAATATCAACGTGAAGGTTTTGATTTATTTACAGCGATGATGGATGCCATCAAGGAAGAAATCGCGAGCTATCTTTTCAATATCGAAGTTCAAGTTGAAGGCAACAATAAAGTGCAGGCAAAGGGCTTAGAACAACCAGAAGCACCAGCCGCGGCTCTTAAGTACACAGCTGCCGATGAAGATGGTGTCGCTCGCTCCACGGATGTTTCCAGAAATGGTCCATGTCCGTGTGGTTCAGGTAAGAAGTTTAAGCGCTGCCACGGCGCCGCTTAATTTCTTATAACAAATCCAACGCTGTACATAACCAGCGATTATCAACGCCCTCAAATCGCACCGATAGCGCTCGTAACCTTTCACCGTATCTAACGGTGACAACAGATTCACAAATTCCATCGAGTGGTTCGCTTTGATGAATTGTTCTTAACTTTCCAACTTCTTTCATACTGCCAGCCCGAGCATGTAGCTCTGTAAATATCTTTCTATGACACATTCGAGTGAGTTGAGAAGGAGAACGTCGCCCCGCCCAGATTTCAAGAACACTCACAACAAATCTCATAGTCCACTCATGTAACTCCGGTAGATCACTTGCAGAAGTGGGTTGCGGTGAAAAATCTGGGTCGTATTCATCATCAAAGCTAGATGGTATTAGGTATAAACGTGCTTTTTGTTTCTCATGCTCTTCAACGACTGGGCGAAATATCTCCAGCATTGGATGCTGCCAATCTTCCGCTTCACAGCTTGAAATTTCTGCGTACGTAACTGGTTTAAGTAAGGAAATGCTCTCAATGGTTGTCATAGACAGAGCCTGATGCTGGGATCCCCGCTTTAAAACAGGTGAAGTGATGAGTTTTTACTCATCAAAAAGAATGGATGTGCATTGCAAATACAACTTGTTGATATCTAGCGTTGAGTACCGGCCTATGGCCATTCAAAGAAAATCTTCCAGTTCACGTTTAATCCTCGCTGTAGCGCTGATTGCAGCATCACTCATTAGTGCTTTCATATTCTCTTCTCTAGCAAACCAGAAAACCACAATGATTGTTTCTACGACTTTCTTGCTTCCGGGTCACCAAATAACAGAAAATGATCTGGCACGCGTGCAAGTAACACTGGGCGATGTCGCAACGAAGTACATCAGCGATGAGTCTGCGATCCTCGGCACATATGCAAAGGTGCGCATAGAAGCCCATGAATTAATTGCTCGGACATCGATTTCATCGCAAACCGATACTTTGTCCCTGAGTTCTGTGCCACTCAGCATTCGATCAGCAGATGTACCAGAAGGCATTAGCCCTGGTTCGGTAATTGATATTTACTGGGTTCAGGCTGACTCCAATGGCGATATTCAATTAATCCCCGAACTCGTAGTTGCAGGCGCACACGTGTTGGCAATTACAAAGAGCGGTTCAAACTTTGGAAGCGAAGTCGGTCTCACAGTTGCGGTGCAATCAGATGAAGTGCTCTTGCTCTTAGGTGCAACATCTCAAGGCCGAGTTGTTCTTGTGAGTTCTCATGGCTGAAATTGCCTTACCCGTAATAGTTACGGCAATTTCAAACTCAGAGCAAGAGAGTTTCGTTGCAGGAACGCTCTTTACGCAAGGGTGGAGTGTCATTCATCGAGCAGTAGATTTTGAATCTCTACGTGAGTTCGTAGCGTCTAATCCAGAACAAGCAAGTTCAGCCCTTCTCTTGTATTCACCTGATCTCAATGATTTTGATTCGCACGCCTTCGAAACGCTTTGCCTAAACTTTCGACAAATCATTGGCTTTGCATCGAGTAATACCGAGCGAAGTGTGGATGATGGCTTACATGAGATCCCAACATCAGCACCTCAATTAGCAACATTTATTCGTGGGTACGTGCGCTCACCACTGATTAGAAAACTAACACCGCTGATTCAATCTCATAACCGCGCACGTATCATCGCGATTTCATCCGCTGGCTCTTGTACTGGTGCAAGCACTATCGCAATCAATCTTGCTCATGAACTATCGCTTAAAGAGAAGAAAGTTTTGCTTATTGATGCAAATCTAATCGAACCAAACATCGCGATATACCTTGATCAGAGAAATCTTATTGATGAAGAACTGTGGCGACTCTCTTCACCATTTATGTACATAAAGGAGCTCACCCGAGAACGGATTGCAGAGTTTGATTCTGTGATTGATAGGGCACATTCTGAATTTGATTTCCTCATCATTGATATTGGAACAATTCACGATTTTTCATCTCAGCTATCTGATCGCCGCGCAGATTCAGTAGTGATTACCTGGGCGGGAGATCATGCAGATGAACTATGGATTATTGCTAGACCCGATCGAATTGGTCAAATGAGATTTAAGAAAATAATTTCAATTCTCACTAGAACGTCGATAATTTCATCAATTACTTTCGTATTAAACATCCGAGCACATGGAAGAAAGGGCGTGGAAGAGGAGAAAGCTTTTCTGGGTGTGGCCACGACTCATAAAGCCGCACACCTCTACGTTTTGCCAGCAGATGTCCGTAGTACAACTGATGCATCAGAATCTAGAGCAGCACTGGCAGAGGTAAATGAGCGAGGGGTTCTGCGAAAAGCACTGGCGTCAATTGCGAGTGAAATGATTTCCTAAACTCTTATACCCTTAGCCAATGCGTGCATATCTGGCTTTGAGTATCGAAGAACTCAAGGACTTCTATGCCCAAAAGAAGTTCTCTCCAGAGATTGTTTATGCACCAACGATTAAATTTATCACTGAAAACCCTGAGCTGGATGAAGAAGAAGCCGAGTACGAAATCTCAATGATTGCCGCCAGAAATTCAGATGGCTATGTCATCGCACTAGAAGTTTCCGATAAGCAAATCACACAACACTTAGAAGAAACCGTCGTACTTTCTGATCCCGTTATCTGGGAGAGCGTTGAAGCATTATTCGTTTACGACTCCAATGATGATGAATTGACCTGGTATGCCACTCAAGAAATTGGTGATTATCTAAATACTGTGGGTGCCAAGTAATGGCTCGCTTAGAAGATCTAGTCCACGGCAGATCTCCACTTTCAGCAGCACATATTCATAGAATTCAAGAATTGGTTGCTGACTGGCAGTTACTTGCTGATCTATCTTTTGCAGATTTAGTGCTCTGGGTTCCTCTTCGGAAAGATTTTAAAAGCTGGCCAACTGGTTACGTAGCAGTTGCGCATATTCGCCCAACGACGGCAGCAACGATTTTTACTCACGATGTTATTGGCGATGAGATTGATTGGGGGAGTAAGCCACTCATTGATCAAGCACTCTCGGATGCTGAAATCATTCGAAACTCCGAACCAGAATTAGTCGGAGAAGTAATGATTAAAGTCGAAACTGTTCCGGTAATTTTTGAATCTCAAGTAATCGCGGTTATTTCGCGCCACCGAAGTGCAGAATCAATGCGCACACCGAGTCGACTTGAACTTAATTATCGCGAAATTGCACACAAGCTTTATGCAATGGTTTCAGAAGGAACCTTTCCATACCCAGGAGCACATGCTTATTTAGATCCGGTTCCACGAGTTGGCGATGGTCTCATTCGATTAGATGTAAACGGGGTTATCTCTTATGCCAGTCCAAATGCGCGCTCTGCATATAACAGACTTGGGTGGGATAGCGATCTAGAAGGTTGCAATCTCGGAGAAATCAGCGAGAAGATAAATACAAATATCCACGAAGCAGATGATCAAGGATTACGAAGTCGCTTGAGTGGAAAAGCTCTACAACGAGCAGAGTGCGAAAACGAAGGCGGAACTATTGATTTAATTGTGTTGCCACTCGTTGCTCAGGGGGATCGAATCGGCGCAATTGTTTTAATACAAAATGTGACTGAACTTCGTCGGCGTGAGCGAGAAATTGTCACCAAAGATTTCACGATCAAAGAGATTCACCATCGCGTCAAGAACAACCTACAGACAGTTTCGGCGCTCTTGCGCTTACAAGCCAGACGAATTGAAGATCCAAGTGCAAGTGCCGCACTGGATGAAGCAGTTCGCCGAATTGCATCCATCGCTTTAGTTCATGAAACGCTCTCAACTAGTTCGCAAGCCAGTGTGGCCTTTGATCAAGTATTAGATTCTTTGATTACGCACGCCTTAGATTTAAGCCCACGAATGAGTGAAGTGAAAATTACCCGCACCGGCGAAATTTCATCCCTTGACCCACGAATTGCTACGCCTCTAGCTCTTATAGTCACAGAGTTAATTCACAACGCACTAGAACACGGGTTAGCAGCGACTGGTTCAGGGCTACACATCAGCATTGATCGCCAGAGTAAAGAGTGCACCATCGAAATCTCTGATGATGGCGTGGGTTTACCAAGTGGATTTGATCTGAATACATCGTCAAACCTAGGACTGCAAATTGTTAGAACCTTGACTGAAAACGAGTTAAAGGGTTCTATCGAATTAAAATCTGCACAGAATTCAACTGTGGCAAAACTTAAGTTCCCGATTTAAGCAGAGAAGTTATTTTGATTTTGTTCTTGCAAGCGCGCACGATTTCTTGCAGCGCGACGCTTTAACGCACGACGTTCATCTTCTGAAAGTCCGCCCCATACTCCAGCGTCTTGTCCGCTTTCTAGCGCCCAAGCCAAGCACGGTTCTTTAACAATGCAGCGATTACAAACTTTCTTCGCTTCTTCAATCTGAGTAATTGCTGGGCCAGTGTTTCCAACTGGGAAGAAGAGCTCTGGATCTTCATCACGACAAGCCGACTGATGACGCCAATCCATGACTGATCCATCCCTTCTTAGTAAAAGATTTTCGAGATTTGCTACGAGGCATTAATGCCAACGCAATGTGTTAATTCTCCCGTGTATTGCTGAGTTAAACAAGGATGTACGAGAAAAGATTTCTGTGAATTAAGTGATTTACATCGCCTGAATCAAGATCACTTGCTTGTTATGTGCCCCCGGCAGGAATCGAACCTGCGCACCAGCCTCCGGAGGGCTGTGCTCTATCCCCTGAGCTACGGGGGCGCATGAACAAGGTTATCAGCGCGTGCGCGAACAGAAGTGAGGTGCGAGAATTATCAGATGAGCGCACAAACTGCATATTTCGCAACTGGATGTTTCTGGGGCGCCGAGAGACGATTCTGGAAATTAGATGGCGTTATTGAAACAAACGTTGGTTATATGGGTGGAACGATTTCTCAACCATCCTATGAAATGGTGTGTACAGGAAGAACTGGTCACACAGAAACAGTCAGAGTTGTATTTGATCCGAGCAAGATTTCTTACTCACGATTGTTGAAAGAGTTTTGGGAGATGCACGATCCGACAACCCTTGATCGTCAAGGAAATGACATTGGATCGCAGTATAGAAGCGCCATCTTTACAACTTCAGATCAACAAAAGAGTGAAGTCGAACAATCGATGGCAATCTATCAAGCTGAGTTAGACAAAAACTCAATTGGTCCGATCGTGACCCAGGTACTCGCCGCTGACGCTAACCAGTACTTTGAAGCAGAGAAATACCATCAACGATATTTAGAGAAGAATCCAAATGGTTATGACTGTCACTCCAGTACGGGAATTAACTTCCCTGATTCAATGGTGAGTGCATGAGCAAGAAAGTTCAGATCGATGAAGCCGAATTAAAGGCCAGACTTGATCCACTCTCATACGACGTATTGCGCAACGCCGCAACAGAGCGCCCATTTACAGGTGAATACACAGATACCGAAACAACTGGCGTGTACAAGTGCAAGGCGTGTCAATCAGAACTATTTAGAAGCGAAACTAAGTTTCACTCCGGATGTGGCTGGCCAAGCTTTTATGCCCCAACAGAAAATGATGCGGTCACTCTTATTGAAGATCGCTCACTGGCACCGCGCGTCAGAACCGAAGTTCGCTGCGCAGCATGCGATTCACATTTGGGACACGTCTTTGAAGGCGAAGGATTTGATACTCCTACAGATCAACGCTGGTGCATTAATTCAGTTTCACTCATTCTTGAACCAAAGTAAGCAGACCAATACAGTTCACATATGAAATATGACGCCATCATTATGGGCGCAGGCCACAATGGATTAATTGCGGCGTCATATTTAGCCAAAGCAGGCAAGAGCGTTCTCATGCTTGAAGCAGCAGATGAAATTGGTGGCGCAACGGCAAGTGTCAAAGCTTTTAAAGAGTATGAAGCAAGACTTTCGCGGTATTCATATCTTGTTGCACTTCTACCTAATCAAATTGTTAATGATCTGGGATTAAATTTTGAAACACTCTCGCGTGATGTTTCATCCTTCACACCATATGTAAAAGATGGCAAAGATTGCGGATTACACATCTCTCGAATTTGGGATAAAGAGACAGAAGAATCGTTTAAGGAGTTAACAGGCTCAGAGCGCGAAGGAATAGCGTGGCAAGAGTTTTACTCAGATGTAGAAAAAGTTGCTCAAAAGATGGCTCCTACTTTTCTTCAGCCATTGCTCACTCGCTCTCAGATGAAGGCGCACATTGAACAAGACAAGACGTGGGATTACCTTGTAGAAAAACCAATGTCAGAAATCATTAAATCAAAGTTTAGTAATGACATTGTTAGGGGAGTTGTTTTAACCGATGCCCTGATCGGAACCTTTGTTTCGGCTGAATCAATTCAATCCAATATCTGCTTTCTCTATCACCTCATGGGAAATGGCACAGGAGAGTGGAAAGTTCCACGCGGTGGCATGGGCGCACTGGTTAAAGAACTAGAACGAGTTGCAACCACCTTAGGTGTGCAGATCAAAACGGCTTCTGAAGTTTCAGAGATCTCAACCACAGCCAATGGCGTAAGAGTGAAAACGACTTCTGGACAAAGTTACGAAGCAGAGTATTTGCTGAGCAACGCTGCTCCTGCCCACCTTGACCGCATATTGGGCAAGAAAACCAAAGAGTCTCTGCCTGGTTCGCAGTTAAAAATTAATATGTTGCTCAAAGCACTGCCTCGTTTGAAATCTGGCGCGGATCCAAAGAAAGCATTCGCTGGCACCTTTCACATCAATGAAAGTTATGAAGAGCTAGAAGATGCTTACAAGAAATCTAAGAATGGGCAAATTCCTGAACACGCACCATCGGAGATGTATTGCCACACTCTGAC
>Ga0247722_10002142_pt1 | contig 10393 bp, 10 predicted proteins | sample MSEWelMarce3H_FC_FD_189094 | JGI IMG/M metagenome (GOLD analysis project Ga0247722, IMG submission 189094) | Subsurface sediment microbial communities from gas well in West Virginia, United States - MSEEL Well Study Marcellus 3H_FC | ecosystem: Environmental > Terrestrial > Deep subsurface >...
CTATATTACTTATAATAATTTAAGTAATAATTATATTAATATTTTAATATAATATGAATTACGATATTTATTATAATACATTAAATATAACAAGAGAGGCTACAATAAATGATATCAAAAAAGCTTATAGGCAACTATCTATAAAATACCATCCGGATAAGAACAATAGTGGTAATAGCTCTCAATTTAATCAAATTAATGAGGCATATTCGAAATTAATTAGTGATTATGATATTATTAAACTTAATGATAAGAAGTTATCACAAGAATTATTAGTAAGCAAATCTCTCGCATCCAATAATGAAACAAACAATAATACAAACAATAATACAAATAATAATATGCTTTATAAATATGGCACAACTATTATAAATAATAATTATGAAGATATTATTATTAATTTATCTTTAATATACAGCGAAGCATATAGCGGTTGTAATAAACCTATAGTTGTTGATAGAAAAATTATTACTAATAATTTTTCTACTAACGAAAAAGAAACATTATATATACATATACCGAAAGGTATTGATAATAATGAAATTATTACATTACCAAATAAAGGACATACATATATTAATAATGGTATAACTAGTAATAGCAATATTAAAATAATAATAGTGCTAAAACCGCACGAATCTTTTGAGAGAAATGGCCTAGATATCATATATACTAAAACAATAACACTTAAAGAAGCATTACTAGGATTTAGTTTTGTATTAAATCATATTAATAATAAAAGCTATAATATTACTTGTAGTGAGATCATTCATTTTAATTATGAAAAAATTACAAATAATATGGGATTTGCGAGAGATAATTTCATAGGAAATCTTATTGTTAAATTTATTATTGTTTTCCCCACAACTATCTCTCAAGAAGCAAAACAACATTTGGATAAATTGTTATAAGTGCTGACTTTATTATAAATTAATATTAATTATTTGCCATCTGATTTGTTATAATTAAATATTTTGATAAGGTAATGTTTGCTTCCAATACTTCTTTCGTATTTAACTTACAAAACCAATTATAATTATTCCTTTTTAATAGCTCATCTGATGGTATATATAAACCATAACTCTTAATATCTAATTCTAAAAATGTTGATCCCATTAAATCTTCCAAATTAACTATTTTATTATTTTTGTCTTTCACTCCTAAAAATCTACCATCTATTAGATCTAGTTCTCCTTCTTTATGTTTTTTTAGCAACCATTTATTAACTAAATCCTGAACGCTTATATCATTCGAATAATTAGCACCATATAATATTTCTAAATGATTAATAAATTCTTTCATTGTTTTACATTCTTTGGCACATCCTATTAACTTTGTTGATGGCATACAAGGCATAATATGAACGTTGGAAGACGTATTTTTGAATTCACCAGTAACCATCTTACCATTTGATAATGCATTATCATATATTTTTTTTAATGATTTAAATAATATAAAAGAATTTTCTATATACATACCTCCATAAGTATGTAATAATCTCATTATATTTAATGTTCTCATATTACTTTTAATCGGATCAGATATTTTATTTAAATCCAAACAATTATTTTGTAATAGTTTACAAAAAGAGTCATCATCTATTATAACAATATGAAAATATTCACTACACTTATTTATAATATTTATTATTGTCAAATGCAAATAATCTTGATTCAATTCTATTGAATTTCTTGATCCAAATGATTCCCATTTTCTGCTATTTTTAGCATAATCAATATGTATCCATAATACTGGTTTCTTATTTGCACTTAATTGAAGTATTGCATCATCTACTTGGTCGTTCAATAAATATTTCTTTATTACATGCAACTCTTCGGCTTTTGTATCATTATCTACATTTAATTTAAATTTATTATATACATAGCCTACTACACCTAATATTACTATACTTACTAATAGATTCTTAAAGTTTAGTTTTGATATATTCATAATATATATACTTTTATATTAAATATATATTATTATATTAATAATATATATATTTGTTATGCTATTTTATAGCATAAAATAGCTATCAATTTAGAGTTGTAGCATCAAAACTTACTAAATTTGGTATATTAAAATCATTTCCATTTGGTAATACATTACTTAAATATTCCATTGTAATTGAACCATTCCTTACATCTCTAAATATATCTTGCAAAAATACTTGCTCTGTTTTGTCAAAATTATGTTGGAATAATTTATCTAAATCAGGAAGATACATTATTTGTTGGTTATGTTCTATTTGAGTATTAGATGGAACTCTTTGAAAATCATAATAAAAATCAACTAATACATATTTCCAAGATGTCAATTTTGCCATATATGCGGCTACTAAAAAAGACCATACCATATTTTCTGATGCTGGAAAATAACCATATGGATTTTCATACATCATGCGGTCCGAAAATTCTGTGGCTGTTAATGATTGGTTGTTATTAATTTTATTTATTGCGTCATTTATTTTGCTTTGTATATTAAGTCCGCCAAAATTAAACCCCATAAAATATGCTAACAATGTAGCAAAACACTCTAACCACCATCTTGAAATTGCGTTTGGACTTCTTTCACCTATATCTCCCTCTTCACCATACCATATCCCTGGTAGTATTGGATCTATTAATTGATTTTGAAAAACATGAGTATATTCATGACTTATAGATGCATATATTTCATTTCTTAACCATTGTTTTTTATCATCACTAGACTGACTATTAAACCCTGGAGCATTTAATATAGGAGTATGTCCCATACCAAAATCACAAGACATATATAGGCGTTTCCTGTTATTTTTTGTCATATACTTTAAACATACCCCGCCACATTTTTCAACTCTTATAGTTTGATTAGGAGCACTATTACCTCCTTGACCTATTTTCCAATCTCTAGCTATTATAGCTAATGCTTCAATGTTTACCCTATCTGTTCCGGGAGAAGAAGGTCTATATTGCTTATCGCCTATATTTATATAGTGTAATATTATTAAATTAGTAGTTATATTAAAACTGTCCCATTCACTTTGAGTAAAAATAATATTAGCATCAGAATTAGTAATGTTTATTTTAGACGATAAGGCATTAGTTAAATTAGTATTGGTTATTGCATAATAAGGATCGTCACTCTTATCATCTTTTTTGACCCATGTTAATGGATTTGTAACAGGTGTTGCTGTTATAAAATGAGTTTCGAACTTCCCTAATGTATTTCCTAAATAATCTATTACTTTATTAATGTTTTCCAGTTCTCTAGTCCAATTCCACCAGCCTCCTTCATAATGTGGTAATTCATCAATTCTAGGAAAATGTTGTATCTTCCAAGGCTCATTAGCATTTACGTAATTATTATTCATTTGTTCATAATATATTGTAATTGGGTTATCTAATAAATAACTGCTCTTTCTAGTATCATACCACCCTCTAATTGATCCATAACCATATGGTTTTATTATTGGATATGTAACGGGTGCATTTGCTGTAGTTGCTGGAGTTGCTTGTGAAAATTGCGTTCCTATCATAGGAGTTCCTCTCATGGGAGTTCCTCTCATGGGAGTTTCTCTCTTAGGAGTTGCTTTTACTTGAGTTGCTTTTATAGGAGTTTCTGTTATTGTTTTGCTACTTGTTTGTTGTCTTTCAGGTATTAATAATAATTCCGTTGCGCAATATTTGTTATACTCATCTGGTGTAGTATATTTTTGCGATTGTTCTGCATATGTATTGCAAAAATCATTATAAGCAATAGGACCTATATTATTATTTTTCCTTGTATCTAGGCAACATTTATTGTTATTATTATTATATGTAAGAGGACTTAAATTACTAGTGTTGTTATTATTAGTATATGTTTCTATATTATTATGTAATAATAACATTATTATTACAATAAATAATAATATAGCAACTATTAATGCGCTTGTATAAAATTTATACATTTATATAAATATATAAATAATCTAAATTTTTATAACAAATAATAATGCTTATATTAGTTTAAGCGTTTTAATTTAGACCAAAATTTCTCATTTTTTTGCTTACTTAATTCGTCTTGTTTAAATAAATTGTATGCACGTGCTGTTGATATATTATTCTCCTCTTCTTTTGACTTATTTAGAAATTTGGCTGCCTCAATGGGTTTCAAAGGATCTATAGATTGTTGTGCTCGCTTCGTTCTTATGTCTTCTAATGAGCCATAACTATTTGTAATGTCTTCATGTGTAACCGGTATTACACTTTCCTCGTGTGCTTTTCTTAAATCTTCATATTGAAATTTACTAAACAGTCCTGAACTGTAATCCTCAGGTTTTGAATTTGTTAAATCACAATAGTTGGAGTTGTTAAATTCGCTTATGTCTTGCTTTTTAATTAACATATGTGTTCTTAGAACTCGTTTTTTTTCTTCAATCATCTTATGTATTGAACTCATGTCTTTGCAATTTGCCATGCCTTCACTGTTTTCCTCTTTACTTGTTAACCATTCTCCATAGCCATTCTTTTCATAATCATTTGTTATTTTAAAGCTTTCAAATTGTTCATTAAACCATGTATTAAATTCTGCAGTTGATTTATTATTAGTTATTTTATATATTAACTCCTCATTTATTTCATCCTTATCAGCAAAATAATTTTCATTGTAATTATCTAAATTTGTTAGCGAGCTATGTTTCTCTCTAAAATTATAAATATTAAATAGGATTTTATAGGCACTTGAGAAAAATAAGAAATAACTTTTATCTAGTCCTGACTTATCTGGATGACTCATTAACACGCGTTTCTTAGCATTTCTTAAGTCTTCTTCGTTAAAGCGTTTGGATATGTTAAATAGTTTTAGTATATCTTCATAGTCGTAATTAGTAATGTCTAGATCCATGCTATTTAACTAATATTATAAATTTAATTTATATATATAATTTATACTCATTTTATTATGATTAATAAAATCAGTATATATACAATCATTTCTTCGCGTTTTCTGCAAAACTTACGTATCTAACCCATCGCCTTTTTCTTCTTTGTGGTCTAGATTTTAATGGGTTTGGTGGTGGTGGAATAGGTAAATAAGGCAATGGTATAAGTGGTGATGGTGCTTTTGGTGGTGGAATAGGCGATGGTGGAATAGGTGAACGTGATAAAGCTTTAATACCTTTAGCACGAGTAAACCTTTTATTTAAATATCTTTGTTGTCTTATATTATAGCTTTTTCTTTTATTCTTTCTTGTTTGCGCCATATATATATTTATATTTATATATAGTCTAAATAAAATATATTACATTACCTTTAAATTAAATTCATAACTATTTAAAACCTTTTGTCTTATCTTCGTTTGATTTTCTTATTTTGCTCCGAATTGTTTATTATTTGTCTTAAACTTCTCCTTCTTATTGGTTCTGATACAGGTTCCACTATTGGCTCATGTTTTGGCTCATGTTTTGGCACAGGTTTTGGCTTAGCTTTCTTTTGCAACGGTTTTTGTATTGATGGCGGTTCACTAAGTATGGGGTTTGGTGGTGGTGGAATAGGTAGTGATGGTGCTCGTGGAGGAGGAATAGGTAGAAATTTAGACACAGACATAGGAGGCGATGGCGGTTGTGGTGGTGGAATAGGTATTGATGGTGGTCGTGGTGGTGGAATAGGTAAATATGAGGGTGGACGCTGATATAGCCCTTTACCGCGATAATACATGTGCTTTCTTGATGAACGACCTTTTTTCCTTTTCCTTAGTGTATAATGTTTTCTCATATTTCTTCTTGATCTTACCATCTTATATATATATGCTAAATATAATTTAAAGAAAAACCTATAAATTATATTCAATAAATTATGCAAATATGAGATAAGCAATGTTTGAAACTGATTATTTTCAATTTGACTCCTCTCGAAAATCAAAAAAGGCCTCTCCCTGTTTCTTCATCTGTTGCTTCAAAGTCGTCTAAATCTAGCGAACTTTCCATTTTCAATTCATCTTCGTCCCTACTAATTATATCTCTAGCTTCTATTAAATAGCTTTCTTTCAATGTTTGATATGCTGAATTTAGTTCTGGATTCATTTGCCTTAACTCTATACCAGTAAGGTTTTCTGGTTTTTGTTTTATCACTTTATGCATCGGTGAAAACCAACCTGTATCAATAACACCCTCTCCCTCTCCTCTTCCTTTTTTTAATTCAATAGCTATTTTATTACATACAGATATAATTTTCTGAAAGTGTTCATTTGTTTTTTGATCTAGAGATCGATATCTATACTCATCTAACTGAGTGGAAGTCATTTTTTTTGGTTTATAACTATGAAAATATTCATATCTTTTTCTCATATAAGAGAGTCCTTCCGTGCTGAACTTCCCAAACATAGCCACCACATTACCCCAATAACGCACTATTATAGCTGCTGCTTCATAATCTCTATTAGCAATAATGGGACCTATTAGTCTAATGTAAGATTCATATATAGGTTTATTGGCTTCAAATAATATATTATCATTAGTAAATATATTGGTTGGATCTATTCTAGTCTTAGCTAGTCGATTACTAGTTTCTTTCAAATCATAGTAATCTTTTGCTAGCAAAAGTGATAAAATTGAGCTTTGACATAATTCTCTAAAATATACTTGTAACTGTGCTACATTAGTTGGACCTTCTTTTTTCCGTAATTGTTTCCATATTTCCGCACCAGTGGATACTACTGCATTTGATCCATATGCTAGTGTTGATCCTACACTGGATGCTAGTGCATTTGATCTAGATACTACTGCATTTGATCCATATGCTAGTGCTTTTCCTGCAGGTGCAAGAGTTGCATCGTATACACCACTTAAATAACCACCACCACTCTTCATTGTTATTCTAGTTCGGCGACGTTTTTTTTTGCTAAACATTTTTTTTTTTCTCATTTTTATAATATATAATAATATATAATAATATTATATAAATTATGCTAAATATTCATTAATCTTCTTTAATATAACTGCTAGAGCACAGCTTTTTTATTATTTTTTCTTCATTGTTTTCTTTATTATTTGCTATTGCTACTAATGTATGTGTATAATAATTTTGCTTTATCTCATTATTTTGAAAATCTGGATTCTCTTTAGTCCAATTGCTTAGAGCGCAAAATTGCTTGGTTGATACATCTTTTATTGCTTTCTTTATCTTTTCCTTATTAACATCTTTCTCCCAATTGTCATCGTCTTTTATATATAATGATTCACGCTTTATATCAGTGCATTGAATGGGTCGCTGATACAGTCCTAATTTATTCATATTTTCAATTATTACATTACTAAGCCCGTTTACCAATCCGTTTTGCTTTGTATAATCAAGCTGTTGTAAACTTACTTGTATTGATTTTATAAAATCACTCATATTTATTGCATCCTTACATCGCTCATTCAAAAATACCTGTATATTAAATTTATTTGTTTGAATATTATTATTGTTATTATTACCCAGCATCGGTATTAATTCGCTTATTTGAGTCTGCTGTTTCATCATATGTTCTTGTTGTTTTGTTATAATATCTCTCATATCTTTATTGTCATTTAATAGTTTTAAAATTATATCGTTTGTCAAAAAATGTTGATCGCTTGAACTATCACTTGATAATTCATGCGTGCGCTTTTTTGAGTTTTTTTCTCCGAAAAAATGGCACTTCTTTTTATGATTATGTAATGATCCCTTATATGGATAGGATTTCCCACATTCACATGAAAATGTTGAGACGTAGTCGGTTTTTGTTGAGTTTTTAGTTGTATAAAGTTGTATAAAAGTTGTATTTTTATGTTTAGGTGTCAAAATATGGCGATTGTAATCGGAACGCTTGCTCGACTTATAATCACATTTTTCACAAATAAAAAAAACTGCGCTTTTTTGAGTTTTTTCGGTTGTCATTTATTGTATATTTATACAATAAAAAAACTCCTAAATCATTTTTTTATTACAATTTTTTCATATGGTAAGGACTTTATTTTATGTTATTTTATTTTTTGTTATCATTATGAGGTCATTTGTAAAAAACGTGTTTTTTTGTCGAGAATTCTATAAAAGGTCAATACTATACATTTTTGGACATTTATAAATGTCCATTTTCTAAAAAAATTATGAAATTTTATTTTCTCAAAAAAAACACCTTTAAAGGGAGGATCCCAAGTTTAGACCATTATGCATTGAAAATTCGAAAAGTCAAAAAAAGCCTTTTTTTAAAGATTGTGCGCATGAAAGTTTATAATAAGTTAATTTTATAAAAAAATTATATAAAATTAATCTATAATACTATTTTATAGATGGATCAGCTTATGAATGAGAATCTTTTAAGAACAAAAATAGCGCAGTTACCTGACAAAGAACTTATAGTTATTAAATTAACAGCCGAATGGTGTGGACCATGTAAAAATATAAAAGAGCTATGTACTATATTTGAAAAATCAAAGCCATCATCTATTCAATATTATGAAATAGATATAGATGAATCTATTGATCTATATATGAAATTAAAAAAAATGAAAATGATAAGTGGAATACCGGCGCTTTTAGCATATACAAATGAAAATAAAGAACATTGGTATATTCCTGAAATGTCTCATTTAGGTTCAGATAAGACAGGATTAATGAATTTTTTCAATGCTTGTTTGAAATATGTATTATAAGGTTAAATTATAATAGTTTCATAATATTATTATTAAAATCCTCAATATTAAATTCCGGAAAATTAACATGTCCTTCGTAAAAATATTTACAAAACGCATAACTAATCTCTAACTCATCTTTAAACAAGTGTGCATAATTATCCATTAAATAACGATTTAATGCAGATGGTAATAGATGTAGGCTTGTTTTCGGTAAAACATGACATAATAACAATTTCTCGTTTAAAATGTTATTATTTTCTTTGAATACAAATTCGCTATTAAAATAAGGAATATATGCGTATAAATCAGACAATAGCGGTGAATAATTATATTTAAAATATAACGTCCAATTTTTACATGAGGAAGTATAATAATAATAAACCCATTGCAAAGTTTCTAAGTAATTTGTGCATACTAATTCTATTTTACTATTATAATCTGCATTATTACTATTAATTGAAAATAAGCTATAATAATATCGATGTCGCCATTCGTCTTCATATGGATTTATAAAGAGCTCAATATTGCGATCCCATGAAGGCATAGCTGTGAATTTAAACATAATCTCTTCTTCGCTATTTTCAGGATAGAATTTTTTACTCTGTTTCTCTCTTACAGTATAAACCTCTTTAATAAATTTTTCCTCATGTTCAGCAATATGCTTAATATATTTCTTAAAATTATGCCAATTGATCGATTTATTTGCTGTTAAGAACTCGTTAGCTTTAAATAGTTTTTTATATAGTTCAAGTAAAATAATGAAACCATTTAATCGTATATTTAAAGCAGGAAAGTGAGGTAGAAAGTCATTTCCTAATAAGAAGCATATGAAAATGTAATCCTCGATTTTATTATAGAAATCTTGTGAATGTATTATATTAAATGACAAATCGAGTGTCAAATCAGCATGCTTTAACCATTGAGGTGTATCATCGCTCATAATTATATCATCAGTTATTTCTTTATAAATAACAGATCCAAGTAAATTAATATTGATAATATATTTCTCATTTTCATTGAGAGATTTATCTAACGAATTAATGAATAGTGGTGTTTCCCTATATAAATACAGGTTTTGAGTATATTTTAAATGATTTAAAGAAAGCATGATTAGATCAGCATCCATACCATAAATAACATTATTTGCATGTTTAATATTTTCAGATCGCCTTATATAATCAAATATTTTATGTTCTCCTTCGCCAGCTTCATTAGATAAGCTTAATATATAATTAACAGGTTTATTATGCGAATTGTAATACAGTTTGTCCTTAAAATGCGAACTAATTACATTATTTAATGTATTCATAAATGGTGTTCCGGGTGTAATGGCGCAAGTATCCCAAATAACATTCTTTTTAAATAATTTGCTCTGATAAGCAGTTTTATAGCGCCTATTTTTCTGTTGACTTATTTTAGCGAACGGAGGAACCCCATCAAAAGCAATATAAATATTTTCAGAAGGGTTAATAAGCCTTACAATACTTTCTATTTTACTTATAACATTTTCTATAATGTATTTCTCAAATTGTTGCTCTGACTCATAATTTTTAAAGTCGAGCGAATCATATATGAGAGAATTACAATCTAAAAATAGATTATGTATATTATTATTCAAAAATTTAATATTTGAAATAATAAGACTATGATTCTTGATAAGATAGCTAAAGTAATAAGGAATCCCCATATTAATATATTTATTATATTACATTAAATATATATCAATTTTTACAAATAATATATACATTTATCAATAATTGTATAATACTTTATAT
>Ga0247722_10002143_pt1 | contig 10392 bp, 12 predicted proteins | sample MSEWelMarce3H_FC_FD_189094 | JGI IMG/M metagenome (GOLD analysis project Ga0247722, IMG submission 189094) | Subsurface sediment microbial communities from gas well in West Virginia, United States - MSEEL Well Study Marcellus 3H_FC | ecosystem: Environmental > Terrestrial > Deep subsurface >...
TAATAATCATTTATTTAAGCTTTAATTAGAAATATATTTTTTCTATCCATTAACTATGATTGACATTCGCGAGTTGTTAAAACGAGCCATTAAGTATTTAGTGGAAGGTTTAATGGTTGCGATTGCGGCCTACGCCATCCCTAAAGGAAAAGGTCTTTCTTTAGACGAAGTGGCGCTCATCGCTCTTACCGCCGCGGCCACCTTTTCTATTTTAGACACGTTCATCCCCAGCATGGGGACCACCGCAAGAACCGGCGCTGGGTTTGGTATTGGTGCCAACCTGGTTGGGTTCCCTGCTTAAATAATATACCCTTAAGGTATGTTTAGCATAGACAACATTCACTTTCACGTGTTTGGATTCGCCATTGTGGACGTGGTACTCACATTACTAGGAGGATGGGCGATTGCGTATTACATGAAATGGTCCATCCCCTTGACAATTTTTGGAACCTTTGTGCTTGGTATCATCGCGCATCGGGTGTTTCACGTTCGTACTACAGTAGACAAGTTTTTATTCCCTCATGAAAATTAAATATAATATAAACATTTATACGATGTTTATATCAACATGAACGAGCGATCGCAAGGCCTCTTGTATTTCGTCCACCGTTGTGCTGAAAAGCACGCGAACCAAGACATTACTCGTATGAAATTGAATTGGGGAGATAGAGGGTCTGAACTAACAGAAACGAAAGAGTATACCATGTGTTACCATAAAGATCAAGTGTCGTTGAAAAAATATTGTGGACCCGATTGGACGTTCCATCATTGGCCTTCTGCCAGCATTCCTTCTTTTCAAGACACCGTGGTTAAAATTATGGTAGAGGCCATGAAACCTCCTTCCATTGACAAGGTCGGATGGTTTGGAAACATTCATTCGCCTTCGGTAGGGACCGTAGAACATACTACCCGACCGTTATTGAAAAAAATAGGGGACGAGAATCCTGAATTATTTGACATTATTCATATCAAACCCGTAAGGGGTCAGATCAATTCAACCATTTCGCACTACGTTTCTTTACCGGATTTGGTGAAATATCATTCGTTGATTGACATTGGTGGGAATGGATATTCTGGAAGATTAAAGTATTTGCTTTTTTCAAAACGACCGCTTCTTCTGGTAGAACGCAATTACATAGAATACTTTCACGATGATTTGGTGCCGTACACGCATTACATTCCTGTCAACATGGATTTATCTAATTTATTAGAACAAGTGAATTGGATGAAACAAAATCCAGAAAAGGCGCGCGAGATTGCCCTGAACGCATATGAGTTTGCACTGCACCAATTTACCATGAATCAAGTGGTGGACCGCGTGCATTCGGTCTATAACCATTTATCCAAGGAAACTTAAAGGTCATTGCCATAGGTAGGATATGAATAAGTTTACCGATTACATTTCGTTTACAGAAAAAAACATTCACCCTGAAATTAATTTTGAGTACCCTACCTTTCAGGACTTCGTTCATTTGATTGTGTATGGCCCCTGTGGGGTAGGCAAGTATACTCAGGTATTAAAAATCATTCACCACTATAGCCCCAGCCATTTAAAAATAGAAAAAAAGATGATGATAGACACTACGTACATGAAGTTTAGTGACGTGCATTATGAAGTGGATATGAATTTATTAGGGTGCAATTCAAAATTGTTATGGAATGACATTTATCAACAAATTGTGGATATCATTCAAAGTAAAAATGATAAGAAAGGATTCATTGTATGTAAAAATTTTCATACCATCAATAAAGAATTACTAGACTGTTTTTACAGTTACATGCAAACCACAACCATTAAATTTATATTAATCAGTGAAGCCGTTTCTTTTTTACCGTACAACATTACGTCTAAATGTAAATTCATTCCTGTAAAAATTCCATCCACGCCTATTCTTCAAGACTACGCTCCTGACATTCATTATTTAAAAAAAAGAACGTCTTCGGATACGGCGTTTAAAACCATTCACGAATACATTACCACCACGACGTTTACGCCGAACCAATTAAGAGACCAATTGTATAGCATTTTAATCTTTGACATGGGAGTTGAAAAATTAATCAATTATTTGTTGATCCATGTCGTCATGACAACCGAACAACGAGATAAAGTCATTCAGGAAACCATCTTGTTAGTGACTTATTTTACAAATAACTATAGACCCATTTTTCATTTAGAAAAATATATTTATTCCATTATTAAAATAATACATAAATTAGATTAAACATATACGCCATAGGTAGGATATGTCCGTATTTATATTACCCAAAACAAATTTACATACACCGAGTTCACACGTATCTCGTAATGTAGAAGTATCCTTGAACGAATACATTAAAAAATTCAACGTTTCATGCGTCCATGATTGCGTCCCGTATTCTACGGTCATTCAGGACATTTTGTTAAAATATAATTTAGGGTCCCACGTGAAACATACGACGCACGAATTAACTTCCACGTACCCGGTGATTGTGAACCACGGTGACAAATTGGATTGTTCTCCCTTGAATCATGTAGAAAAAGGTGGTGCTTACATATCCAAAATTGTGGATAGTACGTCGTACGATAGCATACAATTTTTATTCAAATTGGCATCCTGTTTCAAACACATTTACATATGTAAACCGGATTGTATCTGCAGCGTATCGTCTATCAAATACGTCATTGCCATAGGATTTCATCATCTTCCTTTATCCGGTAATTTTGACATTCCTTACTACTTTAAAAATAGCATTGATGAATTGAATTCAACATTCGGTCAATCTCAATTAGAACATTTACGTTTTTCTAAAAAATAAGATATAGGAAAAATATTAAGTAACATTATGTACCCTAGACTTTTATTCAGTCTTTTTTCCATGCTTCTCTTTTTGGTAATGGCATCTTCTCAAGTGTTTGCATTTGTACGCAACCTGGGTGTGAAGAATGGTGAGGTGTCGCTGATTCTTCGTTCCTTAGTAGTAGGTGCGGTCACTTATGGATTATATACCACTTTAAATTAATTTATGTGAAAATAATAATATGTATGTTTACTTGTTAGAATCCAGTTCTAAAAAAACATACATTGGAGCTACTGTAAATTTAGACAGACGTTTGTCTCAGCATAATAAATTAAAATCTGGAGGAGCCAAATATACCGGAAAATGGGTAGATAAAGGAGATACGTGGACCCGTGTGTGCTACGTTTCGGGGTTTCCTACTTGGGTAGATGCGCTTCAATTTGAATGGAAATGGAAAAAAATATCGCAATCCATCAAATCGTCGTCCTCCCTTCAAAAAAGATTAGAAGCGTTAAACATTCTTCTTGCATCCGATAAATCCACGTACACGTCTACTCCGTTTGACATGTGGCCTTCTCCTCCTGAAGTTCATGAAGGTTGATGGGCGTCATCATGGAGTAGTGCGCGTGGATGCGGCCATCTCGCAAATACGATTCGTCCCACGTATTGATCTCCTCTCTGGACGTGTTGCTGGTTAAAATCATGATGAGCCCTTTGTAAAATATCATGTCATCTAGAAAGTTGGACCACGATGACTTGTTATGTACGAGGGTAGGAATCTTCGCATGTTTCGTAATGGTGTTGTTGTGTACCGCCCTCAAAATAGAATCTACTTCTTCAATCACCACAATCACGGGTTCGTCGGAATCTTTCATGATGTCTACCATGAGTGAAGAAAGGACATCTCCCGGATCCGTTGGATTGAAAGAATGGCAGTAAATGCCAGATAAATGTTTGGCGAGTAAAATACCAATGGTGCTTTTGCCGGCACACGTAATTCCATGAATGAAAATGGTCGCTCGTTGTTGAGAATTGTAAATGTCAACAATGCCGTCCATGATGGTTTGTTGACAAGGAAGTGGATTAACGTGGGAAATATCCATAGACATGCGAGGATAATAAAAATTGGCGTACGAACCTCGTCGTATATGAACGATAATTTTATTCACTTGGGGTGGTGGAACGTACGCCTTGAGTTCTTGGGCCTTATCATCCATCGCGATGAGTTTTTGGTAGTACGTCGGAGTCGTCAGGATGGTAAGCGAATCTTCTTGGGTATCAATGAACCCTACCGATTTGCGAGACCAAAAGTAACCGTCTTTCAAATTTTTTCCGTACAAGTGTTTATTCTGTAGGGTATGAATGTCCGGAGATAACCGTTTCACCATCATTTGAATCAGCTCTTTATCACCACGCACCGTGTACGCATAAATGTTACAAAGACGAAGTAAAAACAATAGGGCGTACATTGGATTAATGTAGTAAATGGCATATCCCGTAATCATTTGAGAAATGGTAAGCTCCATGATACGTTTGTGATGGAACGCAAGCTCCATCAATTTATTTTTAAAATTGATATAATTAGTAATTGATAAAATAAGACAATCATGGATGTTCGGTTGTTTGACTTTCGTACGATCAATCGGGATGATGAATCTGAAAATGGTGATTCCAAACAATTCATCATTCAAATGTTTGGCATTACAGAAAAGCGTGAAACGGTGTATGTGGAAGTAACTGATTTCAAACCTTATTTCTTCTGTTTAGTTCCACACAATTATACAAAATCAGACCGATTAGGGTTTTTGGAGCACTTGAAATCTGTCGTGGGTCCGTATTACGCGGAATCCATTCTTCAATGTGTGTTAGTTCGTCGCAAAAAATTAAATGGATTTGATGGATGCTCGGAGCACAATTTCATATGCTTGAAATTCAAAGGCATGCCTTCTTTCTATAAAGTAAGAAATTTATGGTACACAGAAGATAAAAAAGATCCACTCCGTAAACGACTTAAACCTGGTGGATACTCCTTCAAAGGACAAATCTACAAATTGTACGAAGCAGATTTACCGCCGGTGCTTCGTTTTCTTCACATTAAAGAAATCAGTCCTACCGGGTGGGTCCACATACCCGTCCCTGAAAATAAACTGAATACAACCACGTGCACGTATGAGTTCTCCATTACGTCCAAAGACATTGAACCGTTACCCTTGAAAGAAACCATCGTGCCGTACACGATTTGTAGTTTTGACATTGAAGCCAGTAGTTCACACGGCGATTTTCCAGTTCCCATCAAAGATTATAAAAAACTTGCTGAAAACATTGTTGACATTCGTCGCCAATCTACCATTTCTAAAGATCAACTCATCCATTACTTGCAATGTGCGTTTGGGTACGGCGAACATCCCATGATTGATAAAGTGTACCCGAAACATCCGATTACAAAAGAAGACGTCGTGACGCGCGCCCTCTCGCATTTACATTCCGTGATTGTGGTGGACGTGGTGGAAGAAGTGGTAGACAAAGAAGAGTTGGAACCCATCTTCAACACGCACATGACGTACGAAGAAGATTCCTCTTCTGAAGAAGAAGAAGAGCAGTACGGCGAAACCACCATCTTGGGAATTCTTGAGAAGGATGTGCCTTCCACATCCATGATTAAACAATGGTTGAATTCTTATTTTCCAAAATTAGAAGGTGATAAAGTAACGTTCATTGGAAGTTCATTCATTACGTACGGCAAGCAAGATACGCTGTTGAACCATTGTATTGTGTTGGGAAGTTGCGACCCCGTTGAAAATGCTGAAATTGAATGTTATGCGACGGAACGAGACGTGTTGTTGGCGTGGACTCGTTTGATTAAAGAAAAGGATCCCGATATGTTGATTGGGTATAATATATTCGGGTTCGATCAAAAATTTATGTTTGAACGATCCCAAGAAACGGGCTGCGCTTACGAATTTTTAGAATTAAACCGAACCAAGGACACCATTGCTGGAAAGGTGGAGAACGGAAAACTTCAAATTGAGAAAAAAACAGTCATGTTAGCCAGTGGTGAGTACAACCTGGAATATTTTAACATGCCCGGACGATTACAATTTGATCTGCATAACATTTTGCGCCGAGATTACAGTTTTGATTCCTATAAATTGGATGCCGTGTCTACCTTTTTCATCGGAGATAAGGTAACCCGTTTGGAACAACAAGAAGATACCACGTTGGTGTATACCAAAAATCTACAGGGTTTGGAATTACAAAATTATGTCATCTTTGAAGAAATCTCACATTCTTCTGATTATTATCAAAATGGTAAAAAGTTTATGGTAACGCACATTGCCGACGACCATTTTGTGGTCGCGTCTGTTTTCCCTGACATGACAAAACAAGTAAAATGGGGTCTTGCGAAAGATGACGTAGACCATCACGACATTTTCCGGTTGACAAATGGAAGTAGCGCCGACCGCGCGATTGTCGCCAAGTACTGCATTCAAGATTGTCGGCTGGTGAACCACATTTTTAGGAAAACGGACATGTTGTCAGGGTTCATTGAAATGGCGTCCATTTGTAGTGTTCCCATGGCGTACTTAACGGAACGAGGACAAGGCATTAAATTATTCAGTTATATGGCAAAACAGTGTCGCCAACGCAACATGTTAATGCCGGTATTACAAACTCCGGATTTTGATTCCGGGTATGAAGGAGCCATTGTGATTAAACCCAAATGCGACATTTACACGGAAGATCCAATTGAAGTGAACGATTTCAATTCACTTTATCCATCCTGCATGATTTCAGAAGGACTCTCTTCGGATGCAAAAGTATGGGCGAAAGAGTATGATTTGGATGGAAATTTAGTGAAACAAGAAGGGTGTTGTTTGCAGGGTGTATTCGTGTACGATAATTTACCCAACTACACGTACATTGACATTGAGTACGATTTATATTCGTACAAGAGGCTCACTCCAAAAGGAAAAGCCGTCAAGTACATTTCAGGGAAACGAGTTGTCCGATGGGCTCAATTTCAAGAAGGAAAAGCGATCATGCCATCCATTTTGGAAGAATTATTGAAAGCGCGTAGTGATACACGTAAAAAAATAGCCGTGGAAAAAGATCCCTTCATTAAAAAAATGTACGATAACCGACAATTGGCGTATAAAGTCACTGCCAATTCCTTGTACGGCCAATGTGGTGCGAAAACCAGTAAATTCTACGACAAGGATGTCGCGGCCTGTTGTACGGCCACGGGTAGAAAATTATTAATCTTGGCGAAAAATACGATTGAAGAAGTCTATTGCAACCGTGAATGTGAAACTAGTATGGGGAACGTGTTGGTAAACGCTGAATGTATTTATGGAGATACGGATTCCGTGTTTATCAAATTTGCCATTATCAAAGATGGCGTTCAATTGAAAAAACGTGATGCGTTGGAAATCTCCCGAGAATTAGGAATTGAAGCGGGGAACTTGATTTCCGATTGTTTGAAACGACCGCACTGTTTAGCGTATGAAAAAGTGTTGTATCCCTTCTTGCTGTTCGCGAAAAAGAAGTATGTCGGTATGTTGTACGAAGACGACATGAATAAAGGGTACCGAAAAAGCATGGGAATTGTTCTTAAACGTCGCGATAATGCACCGATTGTGAAAGATGTGTATGGAGGATTGATAGACATGTTGATGAAACAAGGAAGTATTCATGACGCCATTCAATTTGTCAAAGATAAAATGAAACAACTCGTTCAAAAAAAAATTCCGATTGAAAAACTCATCATTACAAAATCATTACGTTCCGGGTATAAAAATCCAAAACAAATTTCACACAAAGTGCTCGCGGACCGAATGGGAGTGCGTGATCCTGGAAACAAACCACGCCCAGGGGACCGAATTCGGTTTGTTTACATTCAAATTCCTAAAAAAGTGGGGCAGTTACAAGGAGAGCGTATTGAAACCCCCGAATACATTCATAGTCAGAACATTCCGATTGATTTCGGATTTTACATCACGAACCAATTAATGAAACCCCTTTCTCAAGTGTTTGAACTCATGTTGGAAAAGATTCCTGGGTTTGATAAAGTTGCGTATGAAACCGAGTTGGCGAAACACATGGCGTTACCTCCTGAAAAATATGATAAAAAAAAGGAAACGATACGTTTAAAAGCAGTAAGTAAACTTATTTTTGCAGAATTCATTTAAAAAAGTTGTAGTGGTCCGAATCTTTATAGTTTTTTTTAATGAGGGAAGTTTACATGACGGCAAATGTATTGTAGCATCCCCTGCCGAAATTACACAAATCCACCGACAATGTGTAGCATCCCATGCCGTAATCACACATATTCATGATTTCTTTTTCTAGAATCATCCAATCACCGCGAAGGACGTGTCGCACGCGCTTGTGGTGAAACCCCACATCCATGGACTTAATCACGACAATGTCGTCCGAGACTTTCGGTGTGTTTCCGTAGAGCGTGCTGTTCGGCGAACAGTAGATGGTCGCCGTCATGCGTTTGACCGACGCTTCTCGGTGGCGTAGCATGAACGTGTGCGTGATATGAATGTTGTGGGCCTTACGAGAAGAGAGTTCATTGCTGAACGTCTCGGCAGAAAAGTCAAGTGGATCGTCCAGTGGTTCGGTATACTTACGTTCACGAAATCGTTGAATCTCCTTGTTGCGGCGATGCTTCCATTTTGCGGATTCCGCGTGCTGCTTCTTCTTGTCCGTCTTTCGCTCTAGCTTGGTAAGGTCGTGCGGGAGAAGCGTGCGGACCTTGGGCTTCTTGACACGCTTCTTGACCGGCTCACACTCCGTTGCGAAAACATTGCGAGAAACAGACATGGTTGGTGGTATGACCTTCTATCGTATCCAAATCTGTTTCAATTTTTTTAAAATCCGTTGACGAATTCACCTACAACGGCTCTATGAAAAATTGAAAAGCGATTCACTTTCTACTTCATTCATACCAACTCCCACTGTGAATTCAGTAAATGGCTTTCTTCTTTGAATACGACCCAACCAACGAGCTCAGCGTGGCCGACATGATGAAGGTCATGCGCGAGGGGTTTCTTCACCCCATGCTGAAGACGGACATGCGTGACCCCATCCACCGTGTCGGCAACACCATCTTGGTTCACTTCTCTCCAGAGTGGACCTTCAAGATAGACCACTACGTGAACTACGGCATCGTCATCGCACAAGGCCACAAATTCAAGGTAACCCGACTTTACCCCTGGAATCACCCTTCCGACACCCACGCACGGGCAGCTTGGAAGGAGAATCAGCAGCTCAAGCTACAACGTGCGGCGGAAATCATTGGAAAGACCCAAATCAAGTACTACGACATGATGGGACGAACCGTTCCGCCACCCCCGAAGCTCATGCGAACGACCAACAGTTACGAGTTGCGTCGCCCCGTGATTGATACGACGGGGTACCTAGACATTCGGGGGTACCCACTTCCACTGGAGAACGCGCACGACAATTACGATGACTTGTATGACTCGGATGATTCCATGCCGTCTCTCGTGAGCCTGAATTCGGGGTCCAATCGGGCTGGAATTCCTGACGATTCTCCTCTCGCTCCCTTCTCGCCTCGTGGGTCTTCGGTATCGTCTAACTCATCCCTCCCGGACCTCATTCCCCTCTAAATTAACCCCCCTACCCAAAAAGCCTGTGTGGTGAAAGTGATTCTGCGTGAATACTTTTTTATGTTTAAAAATTGAAGTGGGGTGTATTCATGTCAATGAGATATACCATGGCATTCTTCATTTACCGAGATCAGGTTCCTCACGCTCACTGGAAGGAGCTTCGTGAAAGGGTGGAGGCGTACACCAGCACACTTGTCAACACCAAGATGCCGAACCCCATTGTAGAAGTGGGAGACGCCATCCTCGTTCATCTTCATCCAGATTATACCGACATGCTCTCCGTGTACGAAAAAAATGGATTCACTTGCGGCCTGAACTACACATTCAAAGTGACTCGTCTTTTCCCGTGGAACCATCCGGCAGACCAAGATGCTCGGGACATATGGAAGAGGCACATGCGAACCAAGGAGCAAGAGTTCGCTTGTCACTACTTTACGCACCCTTACTACGACAGTACAGGGAGGACAGTTCCACCTCCTCCAAAATTAGCACGCGTTACCAATGAATCTATTGACTATTCCTACACGGACATTGAATCTCCTTAAATTAAATATAAATACAACCTCTGCAAGTATAGTATGTATTATGCCTCTATTTCAAATAAGGGCACGGGGTTCACGAACCAAATCTTTGCGTTGATTACCAGTCTTATCCTGGCACACAACCGGCGTGAAAAAGTGGTCGTGGTTGATGAATTTATGGATGATATTCATAAAACGACGCACACGCCCATTTCTGAAATCTTGAATCTTCCTGAACTTAATTTCTTTTTAAAAAAGACGTACGACATGATAATCATAGACAAACAAAACATTCAGTTTGAAATCCTTTCCGTCCGGTATGGAACAGATTCACGTCCTGAAGTCACGGCGCCTCATTATGTAGACCTTACTGATTTTTTTAAAACCATGTACGAGACGACCCATGCGCTAGACATTCCGCCTTTCAACACGATTCAAGGGGATCCGTGTCCTGG
>Ga0247722_10002145_pt1 | contig 10386 bp, 18 predicted proteins | sample MSEWelMarce3H_FC_FD_189094 | JGI IMG/M metagenome (GOLD analysis project Ga0247722, IMG submission 189094) | Subsurface sediment microbial communities from gas well in West Virginia, United States - MSEEL Well Study Marcellus 3H_FC | ecosystem: Environmental > Terrestrial > Deep subsurface >...
ATTGGGAACGATGGGAGTCGACCGACAGAATCAATTGGAAGATTACTCACGGACGAATGTCCTTAGAGGAGGCACTTAAGAAACAGCAAGCCGTACTCATCCAAAATCACAGAAATCTTCTATCCGACATCCTCAGGAAGTAGAAGATGGTACAAGTTTACTGGGGAATAAACAACAGCATATGAAAAAGTTCTTAAAAGATTTGGAGTGGAAGTGGGACTACTACTTCGTGATATTCTTGTACAATCCAAACAAGACTCACAGGTATGATGCCTATATGACCAAGAAATGGGGAGATAGATATCTCAACAGTGGGACCTGATCAAGGACTCGGAACATTACTGGGGTGATTCACCTCGGGACGGGCAGAGATGGTACAAGTTTACTGGGGTAAAATAGTTTGGACAATATTTTTTTATTTGGATTTATTTTGTTATATTTTTATATAAACATTTAAATTTAAACACAAATGAAAAAAACAACATCCCGTCGCACCACAGTAACTACATATGTTCCTGTTGCTGACAACATCTATCATGATGGTTCATCTTACCGTGTACGTGTAAGTGTTAATGGTACTAAGTACTCTAAGAATTTCTCTAGCAAGAGAAAGGCCGTACAGTTCCGTAACGAGTTAATGGGACGATAGTCTTATTACACACATGTATTACTAAGAGGTTCCACCACCATGGAACCTTTTTTTTTTATATTTATATCTATGGGAAAAATTATAGACAAATTAGATTTCGAGAGATTCGTAAAGTCTCTGAGGGGTCCGTTGAACTCAATAAACGGTGAGATTTATTATACATTACCTGAAACTTTTGGTACATTTGGGTCTTACTTGAACATCGTAATACGTGAGACTCAGGTCCAACCAGATATAATATTTAAGTTGATGACTGAGATTGCGGAGAAGTTCAAGCCCATGTATGACGAGTATATGGATGAAGGTGGTAATGAGATGGGTGAAACCATGGTGAGGATCAGTGACCTATTATTTACTGGGGGAATGAATGAATTCATTGGATTTAACTTAAACAGTGCAATGGACACTGTATTACCCGTGGAGATACTTCAATGGACAAAAGAAGTTCGTAAAGTAAAGACTCTGATGACTTTTCTTAAAGATCCCGTGGGATTCAGATCTGTAATGGAACTCGACGACACCACCTTGGAAAGAATTAATAGAGGTCTGAGACAACTCCAATCCCAAAAGAATATTCCACATAACCTTCAGGTTCATCTTGACTTCGTCGAGGAGGGAACCTTTACAATACCAGATGAAATCAATACGAGTATGGGAGATGATGGTGAATTAAAACAAATCAAGGTATATTATAAATTCCCCCAAAATGTTAAACTCAAGTTCCATTGTGATCCAAGGAACTACAACAAGATTACTGGGGAAGTAGACTTCGATTTTATGCCAATCTATATAGAGTACCCAAAACTTTCTGAAGATTATGCAATACCTAAAAAAGAACTATTAGAAACACTATTATCAGAAAGAATAAAACACATACTTAAATCAAATGATTTAGTCCCTATTCGTTTTTCAAGTAATTTAGATAAGTTCAACTTTATTTATAAATGGATATAGCGTATTACGGAACGTCAGGACTACCGACAGGTAAACTGTACGGGGACCACTCCGTGGTCCCCTTCATCCCTTTCTTTTTGTACTATACTAAGAACCCTTCGGAAAATCCCTAAGGGTTTTTTTAATTCCTATAGGATTATTCTAAGATTCTCCTGAAGGGGGTTCGAAGAACCCCCGTATAATAATCTGTAAAGTATTTGCCAAGCAATATGTAAACCCCAGTAATGTTAATGTTGTTTGGCAAACTATTTCCCATGGGTGGGTCACCCCAGTAATGTTTGTATTACAGTTACAGAATTATATCTATACATCTCAGAACCGTATAAAAGTATTATAAGTATACTCGGGGACCTTCGGTCCCCTTCATCCTGTATTACGAGTATTATATTATACGGGGACACTTCGTGTCCCCTTCAGGGTTTCACGTGGAACCTAATGTATGACATATTAATATAATATATAAAGGGTTATACTAAGACACTTGTATGACAGGGATGAAGGGAGGACTCGAAGAGTCCGACCGTAATATATAATGATATTAGGGGTATATTCTGGTAGAAAAAATAAAATGGTCTGTGATTCGCTCACGGGTCAATCCCACAGGATATTCCTAGTAAGTGGGAAAAAGTGTTAATTTGTGGATAAAATATGCCAGAACCCAAAAATGGGATAGAAAAAGATAGTTTTAGATATATTAATTGATCACGATAACCGAACGGTAAAAAACACCGAAAAATATACGGATATTACGGTTATAAACAGGAAAAAATTCGGGGTAAAATAAAACCCCTATGGAGGGGTTCTGAGGGGTAATTTTATAGGGTGTAATTGTCGGTGTCAAGGACCCGATGGAACAAAGTGTAGTCGGTCGTGACTCCTGTCGGAGACCACGACCTTCAGGTTACCAATCAAACCAACTGGTATTATACCTATTAGGTACAAAAGGTTCTAAGGTCTTCTTCTTTTTAGTTTTAACCTTATCTTTCTTTCTTAGTGCTTTCCTTTCTGCCTTACTAAGGGATTTACTATTAGGGTCTCTATAGAACTCTCCTATCTTTTTATTCCTATGTTCTCTTTCGTGACAATCAACACATAGGGTAATCAAATATATCTTAGGTACTTCCCATAGTTTCTTTCCAATAACATATCTTGTATGATGTACATGTAAAGGTTTATCCTTACATTTACATTTCTTACAGGTATAGTTATCTCTTTTCTTTACCTTATCTCTAACCTCAATCCACTTAGGATTTAAATAATCTGACATATCTTAGTATTCTATCTATTAAAAGAATGAATCTGGGTACCAATCGTCCAATTGATGTTTATTATCTGTAACTTGTATATGGTGTTTAATCATATCTTCTGTTACATCACTCTCATTCATTACCCTTAATGGTTTACCGTTGAATATAGGTGAGATTACCTTATGGTATATTATTTCTCCTTCTGAGTCAAGGATAGTTTCTATCCTTACTTTATAGTTCCCTATTATTTTCTCCATATGTATATTGTTATTTTAGTATTCTATCTATGAGATTTCTAATTGGATTCTTTTTCTTATTGATTTCCCCTGCTAATTGGACAATGTAGTCCTGATAGAGTTGTTCATCAAAGACATTCACCACCATGGACCGATTTAACTCCATTAGGTCCCTGATTGTTAAATCATATACATCTCTCTTCATAATCACCGTATCATTATAGAACTTATAGGTGATTGTCACAGGTGTGGTCTTATGGATATCATCCATGTAGGGTTTCTTTCTTCTCATACCACAAATATATAAGATATTCTAGTATATTCCAAATATATTTTAAATTAGACCTCCGGAATCCCCGTTCGCAGTTAAATTAACCCCTGAATAAGATATGATAACTTGTACCCCACAAATGCACCAAGAGCTGATGGAATTGGAAAAACAATAAGTTTACCAAGGTCTGTTACGTATTTGGGGCGGTTTACTATCCTCCCCATAAAGAAATAATATATAAGATATCCAAGTAGAACCATAAGGTCGGTTCTTGTGGCGATGAACACAACAATGGTTGCACCAAGGAATCCGAATATAAAGTTATCCCTTACACCCTCCCATATCTCTTTGGGTCCACAATCCTTCCACTCCTTCACCATCTTCTGAAATTGTTTCTTTGCCATTATCTTTTTTTTGTTTTAATTCCAGTAGTTGTGATGATGTTTGAAGAACTCTGGATTCTTTCTGTTTAGGTAACTCTTAATCATTATCTTGAACATCCATAAGACTCCTTTGTTCTTGAAACGTCTGGATGATGTATATGTTCCTTTAATCTTATGTACTTTAAATTCCTTTGGGTCAACCTTTTGACTTATTGAATAGTCCTCGGCAAATAGTTCCTGTGGATTATATCCACCTACCTCCCAATATGTATCTGTTTTCCATAGTTGAAATCCACCGACCGCGAATGGAGTTCCAAGCATTGTGGATAAGGTTTGAAATAGGTCGAATATTCTGAATACCCATCTGTATGGTTTGTCTGTATAGAATGGAACTGTTGTTAGTCCTTTCTTACACTTCATACACTCTTCCAATGTACTTGGTTTGGTTAATAAGATATCGGCATCCAAGAATAACATATACGGAGTTGATACCAACTTACTTCCATTTAATCTACCTTCCGATGGATATCCCCCTTCGATTACCGTAATCTTTAATACGTGACCGAAGTCTACCTTCATTTTCTTAATCCACGATATTGAATCATTATCATCTGATATATCTGCAATGATTACTCTTACCCCATCGATGTGGTTTTGTCTTGATAGATATTGAATACAATTATATAATACTATCCCCTCATTCTTACTTGGGATTATTATTGTTAGTTTTTTACTTAATGACCTTGTATTCCTCATCGTTGTATATAATATAACTATTATTTTCTATAAAGTCACCAGTATTTAAGTATCTAACTCCATTAATTATTTTATTATCTGGATGATGAATGTGTCCACACATTACGGTGTCACAGTTATGTTTAATACCTTGACGCACAATCTCTTCCTCAAACGATGTCATAAACTTCACAGCTTCTTTAACACTATTTTTTAAGAACTTGGATAGTGATCTCTTATATCCCCACGATTTAAGGGTACGGTCAATAGATATTGCCATATCATATCCTATTGATCCAAGAATACCTAACCATTTAAGTTTAACCACACCATCATATAAATCTCCGTGTGTTATGTATGTATTCTTGAAGATATATTCATTATGAACCTCTATGTTTCCGAAGGATAACTCTAAGTAATCTCTCATGAATTCATCATGATTGCCGGGGATGTATATAACTTTGGTACCGTTCTTTGAATAAGATAGTATCTTTCTAAGTACATTGGTATGTGATTGTGGCCACCTGAACTTCCTCTTTAATAACCATCCGTCGATTATATCTCCCACAAGGAACAGATATTCAGGTTGGTATTGTTTGAGAACGTTTAGGACTTCGTTTGCATTGGATCCTTTGGAACCAAGGTGAACATCTGAAATGAATAATGCTTCTATCTTCATTCACATAAATAGTATTCCAAAACTAGGATTATCATTATGGAATTATTAAAACTTCCGAGATTGTCACGTTTTTACTTCCGACTTTGGCATTTAAATCCTTCTTCTTTCTATTTCGTTGTGAAATATATGTACCCATTCATCATGAGTTCTCCCTTCATATGGATTTGGAATCCTCATATTACCATCCCCATCCATACACCTAATGATACTCACAATATGGTCGGTGGATATGGTATGAATTGGATGTGTTAATCCATTGGCCGTTCTCCATCGAATTGGTTCAGGTCCCATAAAAAATTTAAAGTCCTTTACCATATAATTAAATTACATCAGGAAAATTCCACATTGGGTGATCTGAATATATTCTTTGTCCCTCTACTGTATTCCCCTCTTCTATATGTCTAAACAACATAAATTTATATGCACGATGATTATCAGGATCAAACATAACTTGGGTTACATCAAAGAATATTAATTCATCTGTGTTATAGTATTCCATATCCATTTCAGTATAGACTCTTCTTCTTCTATTACACTCCAAATATCCTCTATTCCACAAATTACGTCTTGTTCTATCACGATATGGATTATCCACACCGACAATACGACCATCTTCCCATCCTTGAATAAAAGATTCCATTTCTTGTAGTGTTACACCTCTTAAATCCTGGGGTAACATATTCCAATGACGATGGGATATACCAATTGGTATGGTGTACTCATCACTATAAACGTGTCCCTTGAAAAAATGAAATGGTTTAATCATACTATTCTGGTTTACCGTCTTGTTCCCATTCTTTAATATCTTTCAAAATCTTATCTGTTAATTCTTTTGTTTTGTCATCAAGTATTCTCATTAAATCGATATCCCTCGGGTTTGATTCATTCCATGCCGATTCTTCTCTTGCACCTGAATCATGAATCATATTATTTAACACAAACCAACATGACATCTTAATTCTTGTTTCTAATGAAGTTTCTTTTAACAACTCACTTATTGTATATGATAAAATCTTTCTTGCCTTCGCCATATTATCTTCGATTTAATTGCCTACCCGCGGCAGATGGTGTTGTTAAATAATGTTCGTAACTCATTCTATAGTCCTGTTGATTTTCTTGCATTCTGTACACGAAATGATTAGGTAACATTCTATTCACAGTACAATAATATCCATGGTATTGAAATGATGAACCGATTTGTAATCGACATCTATCTTTAAATTTGTTCCGTTGAAAGAACTTGAACTCACTTACCATATGTTTAATACTTTAGCAATCATTAAACCAAAAATAATTGTAACTGTTGTTGCAATAACAAAAATACCTAACGCATCGCTATTCGTTTCGATAACGGAATTATATTTAATTTTTTGAAAGAACATCTTTATCTTTGTTTTCCACTTTGGATTAACAGTTGTTACCCTTGTTGCTTGATACAATTTAATTTGATTATCAGTTCCTCCGCCGTTTATTCTTCTAACAACTTCTTCTTGATTTAATGTTGGTCTAACTGTTTCAAAACGACCTAACTGTCTATCATAATAGTACCTCTCCATCTCATTATTGTTAGTGGGATTATTAAGTCTATCATATAATTCACTTTGTGCGGTGTGATATAAACGTCTTCTGGTATAATAACCTTCGGGTGTGTCGGCATTGAATGAAGCAGTTGCTCGCACATCACCATCCATTATATCTAATGTTCCCTTTTGAAAAAATTTGAAGTTCTTCATTACTTAATATTTGAAGTATAGAATGTATTTGTAGATATTGTTCCTGTTGTTGTAAACGCTCCACCAATACCTCCCGTAGTTGTTACTGTTCCAGTTGTATTTGATGTTGTTAAACTAAATCCTGTTGCGGTATTGATTGTCCCATTGTATGGGATAGTATATGTACCGGTACCAGGTGTTGTTGTTATTACCGTATGGGTTGATGGTGCATATTGAACTAACCCTGGATTAACTATCCAAGCTGGGTTGGTGGTTGTTGTGCCCCAATTTATTATTCCAGTTCCTGGCGTTGATGGATAAGTTCTAAAAATATCCTCCCATTGTTCTGTTAATGTATTTTGTTTATACCCTCTGAAAAATTTGAATTCGCGTACCATAATTTCTTTTACTATATATATTTTACATTTGGAATACTTCGTATTCTTTCATTCCATTTTCTTTTCTTTTATCTTCAATAACATCTTGGAAGTCTTCTAAGAATTCTTCAACATCATCAATACCATAGATTACAAAGTAACTGGTGAATTGGTCTGAACTTCTAACCATAATATTACCTACACCAAGAATTCTCATCCAAAACGGTCTTTCCATCATTACAGATTTAATTCTATGGAAATATATTTCTCTTGTTGTTACAGAAAATACACCACGACTTTCTACAATGCGGTCATCATAGATATCATAAGTCCAACACGCATAATCTATAATCTTATAGATTGGTATTAAAACTACAAGTGCAATCCAGTAAAATTCTGTTGACATTGCTGCGGATAGTGCAAATCCACCAATGAATACCCAAAGAATGTTTATTAGTTGGGATGGTTTAACTGTGAAATCAGGAGTCATGTTATTTAATTTTAGTGATTTTTACGTTGTTTATGGTGGTTTGTTTATCATCCTCACCAATTAAGATGTCGATTCTATTTTTATATCTTTTGTTCATTACATCTTTAACGGTGTAAACTCCGTTATATTTTCCCGCCCTTTTAATTCTAACCTTGGTACCAAATGGCCACTTTTTCTTTAAATCTCTTGAAACGGCAATGATTCTATGTCTTTTGGGGTTTTCTTTATCTATTTTGAACCCTGAAGCTGTCAAGTGTGGGGTTGAGTCTGTTTCCCCTTCCGTTGGTGAGTAGGTTGTAAGGGTAACTGTCTCATAACTAATTGGTTTACTTACTTCTATGTAAGAATTGGGTACCTTACCGACGTTGACCGACAGTGGGTATAATGACAATAATATGGTTAATATTGATGTATTCATATCACAAATATACAAATAGTATTTTGAATATCCAAAAATAATGTTATTATTTTTGGAAAGTATTTATATACTATGAGGATATCGATTACGGAAGTACAATACGAGAAACTAATCCAAGCAAACGAGGTTGTTGGGGTTCCAGAAGGAATTTATGATACCGCAAAATCCATATACAGAAAGTATATTGATAGTTTAGTTGAAGAGATAGGTCTACAATTCGGTAATATGAAATTGGGTGGATCTACTGACGTTGGTTTTTCAATTATGGGTGATTATCGTGTTGGTGATTTATCTTTTAATAGTGTTGATTTTATGGTTACATTTGATTTTGACAAATATAGAAATGTTGAAATTGAACAAATGAGTATTGGTGTTGGTGATAAATTAACAAACGATTACAAAGTCACATACAAAAAAACTGGTAGTCGTCTTGCTATGGGTGCAAGGTATCAAGTACCTGAAGATACATCTGAGGAAGATTTAATTAATACCATTTTAAAATTTCAAACTAAAACAATATCAGCTATCGCTCACGAGTTGAAACATGCATATGATTTTGATAAGAAACCAACAAGGAACGCGGGTGAAAAAGTTAAGTATCATTCTATTGAGAGTCTTATGGTTAGTGTTCGTCCGTTGATGAAATTTAAAAGTATGTTATATTATTCACATGTTGTCGAGGAGAGTGTTAGAAACAGTGAAATATATACACTAATGAGACTAAAAGGAATTACTAAAAAACAATTTAAAAGTTTCTTAACTAAAACAACTACATACGATTTCTTAAAATATATGATGGATTATGATTATGAAAAATTCATTAAGGAGATGTACAATAGTATTCAGGGTATCGAATCTTTTTTAAGTTATGTTAAAATTGATTATGATAATATGACCGATGAAGAAAAAGTAAATGCTGCACTTAAAAAGTTTTATGAAATAGTTTCAAGAAGACGTAAAGATTTTCTTGACGATGTGATGATGGATTCACAATCAGATTTAATGTTGTTATTAGCATCTGCACTTGGTATAGCCGATAATATTGTCAAAATGGGTGACAATGAGGCGAAAATTAAAGCAATGAAAAAAATCAACAAACACATTAATAGTTATAATGACTATATTGATTTTTATCAAAAAGAATTATCAGATATTAAAATTTCAGCAACAAATACACTTAAAAAACTAGGTAAGTTATATAGTTTAGCAGAAGACTAAGGTTCAAATCTCAAAAACCTTATTGTTAGTAAATCGGATGTAATATCAAATCCCCATCCATCTTCATATTCCGTATTCGCATCATGAAATCTTCCGTTTGGTCCTATAATTGATAACACTGGAACACAAAATCTATTTGGGAATCTATTTAAGAATTCATGTATCCCGTTGCTTTGGGTTTCAACAATATCATATGTGTAACCGTCTAATGGTAACATAGATGTCCACGACCACGAAGGACTATCGTCGTCCAATGTTTCGATTAAGTGTTCTTCAAGTTCATCTTCTTCGTTACCAGAAAAAAATTTAAATGATTTTACCATATTATTTTATAATCTATAAACAATAGTATCTGAAAAATCTTTTTCGTTTTTTGTTTCAACTTCTTTTTCAAATCTATGTATGTGTTCTCTCATGTCGTCATCGATATCAATATCAATAACCTCACCTCCATTATTAACAAACTTATCAATTTCTTTTACAATAATATTAATTAAGTTTTCGTTATAATCAGTGTACCATTCACCCTCGACCCATCTTTCTTCTAATAAACTATGCATGTATCTCTCGAATCTAAAGCAATCCGATTGTGATATTTTCCAACATCTTTGTGCTACAATTCTAATTGGTGTGTGGGTCTTAGTTCCTTTTCTTCCTGAACGAATTTCTCTTTGTAGTTGCTTCATTCTATCCTCAACATCAAATGCAATTCCTATTTTTTTATCAGGAAAAACCCATTTAAAATTTTCAGGTCTTTTGTCATCATGTTTATCGACATAAGTTGCAACATAAAGGAATGTTAGGATATCATTTCTAAAAAATTCACTATCTCTTGGTGTTGGGACGCATCCCTTTTCAAAATCTCTTTTTTCTGATACTCCACTATAGTGGTCTTTTTTATGTCTGTAAAATTTTTTGTTTATCTCTTTTTCTAACTCTTCTAAGTTTTCTTCTTTGATGATAAATTGTTTAGTTAATTCTAATTCATTAGTTTCATTTTGATTCATAAAAATATAT
>Ga0247722_10002146_pt1 | contig 10385 bp, 7 predicted proteins | sample MSEWelMarce3H_FC_FD_189094 | JGI IMG/M metagenome (GOLD analysis project Ga0247722, IMG submission 189094) | Subsurface sediment microbial communities from gas well in West Virginia, United States - MSEEL Well Study Marcellus 3H_FC | ecosystem: Environmental > Terrestrial > Deep subsurface >...
GTAGAAGGTCTAAGGTAAAACTTTATAAAGTTAGAACTGCGGATTATGATCCTAAAAATAGGAGATTAGGTGATGTTTTTTTCATTGAAAAACCTATAAAGTTTTGTTGCCCAAATCGACTTATAAATGATATATATCTATTATGTCTGAAAAAAATGAAAAACGCATTTGCATTTATTGCAAGAAAGAATTAGAACTTAATCACTGGTGTAGAAAATTAGATATGATTAAGAAGTTTGAAGAAAAAGTAAAAAAATGCAACAACACCAAGAATCCTTAGAAAAAATTAAGATTATAAAAGAGTTTTTTGAATCAATTGGTTTGAAGATGATTTATGATTTCCCTAAAGATTGGGATTTAGAAACTTACATGAAGTTTGAACCAATACAAAATAATTATATGATTAATTATAAAGGTGAAGATAGGGTTTTGTTATATGTAATTATTTATATTGGTAGTTTACATTTTTTCTTGAGTGGCAAGATTGGTGTTTCGATTTTTGAAAGTACTATAACTGATTATAATTTCAAATGTAAGTATGAGGAGGGTGAGATTTTTAAAAGTGAATTAAGAGATTATAGACTAAAAAAAGTGCTCTATTGAAAATAATATATAAAGGGTATGAATATTTATACCTTTAAAAAGTTCCTTGAAGCAAATATTGACCTTCCTGAATTAAGAGACCCAAAGCGTGGTATGCCACCAAGGGGAAATATACTTGTTAAAAAATTAAAAGATGGTGAAGAACTACAAGTAGGTACTAAAAAAGTAGTAGTTGATAAAATGGCTCAGTTTATAGATACTCCAACTGGTTTATCAGCTAGTTGGGTAGAGCCAGAAGAAGGAGTTTCACAAATAACCCAACCAAGCGGAGCTTATGATCCAAATAAAGCTAACCAATATTTCAAGTATAAGAATAAATACAGACCTGTATTTAAGGATGAAAATGATTTTGAGTTTAAGTTAGACCAGATATTTAAATCTAAAGATTTTGGTTCAAGAGGACCTGGTGGTGATACATCAAACTTTGAATCAATTCAAGCTATTTTTATAGGAATAAAGGTTGATGATCCACTCACTGTTTTAAAACCAGAAGGAGAAGATATTAAGCGTTCATATAGGAAGTTTCTTGATGATGGTGGACTTGATGATGTTAAATTAAGTCCTAATATTCAGATAGACTATGAAACATTAGAAAAATATCTATCTGATAAACATTGGGTTAGTACTTTTTGTGATATTCCAAATAGGTTATGGATTAAAGGTGACGGTATAAAAAAATATATCGATCCAAATATAAAATACATTACTTATCACACTGGATATAAAGGAGCGGATTCACCATATGTTAACTTGTTAAAAAAATATAAAGAGTTATCAAAGTCAGGGAGTGGTGGATTAAAACCTGGTATATTTACTAATATTGATTATTCTAAATGGTGTCCTGCTGATATTTATCTTATTGATGAAAAATTAATCACTGGATCAGATGAAGAAGAAAATATTAATATTGAGATATCAAAAGCTCCCAATATGTATGAACTCGTTAATGTAGTTGAAAAATTTTTTATCCCTAAACGATTTATTCCAATTTCTTTAAAGAAAGTAAAGCAAGGTGATAAATTTAATATTATTACAAATGGTGGTAGAGGTGTGAACTTACCAGAGTTTGAAATAGTTAAGTTTAGAATAAATGCGGATTCTATGGGAATAGGTTCTAAAATATACACACAATCAGAGTGGAAATATATGGGTGAAATATTTGATGAAAAAGATCGAGTTATTAACTTTGATTCTTCTGATACATCTAAATCTGTAAATATAGATGGTGAGGTTGAAGGTTCAAGTTCTAAACACGGAAAAATATCCCTTAACTATATTAATAGAAGTATTACTAGCACATTTAAAAAGAAAAATCAAAGCATGGGCGTTTTAAATATAAAAACCTATGCTGAAATTAAATCTGATTTAAGTAAAGAAAGAGATCCAAATCAAGTCCTACAGGGCAAAATCAAGAATATATCAGATGAGATTATAGAGTTATCAAATTCTAATCCCACACTTAAAGGATTATTGAGTATAGTAAAAGTAACAAGGGGAACCGATACTAATGGAAATATAAATGCTGGTATATCAAGGTATCAATCACTACAAACCATTTATTTGATTATGAAAGCTTATTCTATTGATGTTAAGTTAGGTAATCTAATTATTACAAAAATCATTAGGTACGCACTATCTATTGAAACAGAATTTTTCAATACTCCTATGTATTTGCGTGTGATATGATTTTTATATATAGGGTATGAGAATCGATGAAATTGATTTATATGGTAACCTATTAATTAGTGGTTCTACTGGTGGTTCTGGCCAAGTTATTTCCTATAGTGGATCAAATTTAAGTTGGGCTACTGCTAGTAGTACACCATCTACTTCTGATATTGATAAAAGAAGTTATAATTCCATAATAGTTGAAACAGTTAATAATAATGACCCTGTAGCAGATGCTATTACAAATGGTGATAGATTATTGGATGCTTATGCACAAGCAAAGTTAATGAATGTTGGTGGGTTATCAGTTAATAATAGAATTTCACTATTATTGATGCCTGGTGAGTATGATGTTAGTACTACTTCTTTTCAATTAGACACATCATATATTGATATTGTTGGTATGAGTACTTTTGCTGGCCATACTGTATTAAAGTCTTCCACAAATGCTTATACAATTACATATCAGCAAAATGTTGATAGTAGACTTGAAAATATCGATTTGCGTGTTGGTACCACTGGTGGTGTATATGACAATGGAGACTCGGGTCAATATTTAAGGTGGAAGAATGTTATTGTTAATGGCAACTGTTTTTATGGTACTGGTTATCATTTTGATTCAGTAAATGGAGAGTTTGAAGATATTATTGTTAAAGATTCTGCAAATTTTGTTTCAGCTCAAAATAACATAGATGGCATATACAAAAATATAAATTTTCTTGGCAATGTAGGTCCTTCAAATTTTGTTTCATCTGCTGGTTCCATATCTGGAACCTATAGTAATTTGAATTTCTCAATTTTAACATCTGCTATATTTAGTGCAACACTCAATCTTAGTGTTTATATAAATGGGTTCAGAGTTGTTAATGGTACTTCTCAAAATGTATTTTATGGTCAAAATGTTTATGGTACATATAAAAATATATTTGTTAATGGCTGTTATGGGCTTATGATTGCTAATACAGATTTAATTTGTACTATAGAAAACTTAACATTAGTCGCAGGAACCGGAGATTTTTGCACAGCGAATAATCTTTTAGATTCTACATCAAAAAATTTGTATATAGACAATCCTAGTAATAATGGATTTTATTCTACTACAAGTATTCTAAGTGGAACATTCAGTAATATAAAGTTTAATGATTTTACAAATTTATTTGTAAGTGGTGCAACTACCTCTGGACATTTTGAAAATATTCAAGCTGGTTTTGGGGTCAACTTTTTCAATTCAAGTGGAGGTAGCTTATCTGGAACATTTAAAGATATAGAGGTTGAATCTGTCACTACTAATTCCTTCTACACTAATGGTGGGGATATTAATGGATATTTTGAAAATATAGAACTTAGGGATACTGAAATAAATACTTTTACAACTGAGCAAGTTAGTGGAAGAATAGTTGGTACATTCAAAAATATAAAGTTATTATCAGTGGCTGGTAATGTGTTACAATCGTATGATGATTTGGATGGTACATTTGAAAATATTGAAATAACTGATAATGGAACTATTCTTAGTTATGTTTTAAGCTCTTATGGAAATGGTTCAATACTTGGTAAGTATAAAGACATATCTGTTTCAAGAACGACCTATCTATTCAATGCACAAGGTGGGGATATTGATGGAGATTTTGAAAATATAACTTTTGGTGACATCAACTATGCTAGTAGTACTGCTAAAGTATTTTACTCATCAGGTAATCTACTTGGTAAGTATAAAAATATTTCAACCCTTTCTCCTCAAAACTCAGTTTTTGAAGCTGGTAATAATATAGATATTCAGGTTGAAAATATTTCTCTCGTTGGAGTTGACAAATGTTTTGTCGCTTTGAATAATTTAAAAGGCACTTATAAAAATACAAGAATTGGTAATATTTTAAATCCTCCAAGTGGTAGTTTTATGGGTTCAGATATTGATATAGTTGTTGATGATTTTTTAATAGGAACTGGTGATAATTCCTGGAGTCTATTTGAATCAGGAGATTTCCTAATAGGAACATTTAGTAATATTGAAGTTGGATCCGGGTTTAATAATGTTTTTGTAAACACGTCATCTACTTTCAATGGCACTTTCAAAAATATAAGGATTGGGGATTGTTCAGGTGATATTTTTAGTGGTGGTAATTTCAGTGGTGTTAATTCTTATATTGATAATTTAATTTCAGTTGATAGATTTAGTACACAGTTTGGTGGTACTATAAGAAATTCAAAGTTTGGAGATGGATCTTCAGGTTGGGCTTTTGATATAATAGCCGCTAACACAGTAGTGGAAAATTGTGAGATTAGTGGTGTGGTGCCAGGACCACCAGATTATACTATTTTTAGTAGTCTTGGTGGTTCAATAAATGCTTATATAAGCTATACACACCTTTCTGGTAATGGTGGAATTCAAGTAGCTTCAATAACAAATCTTTTGAATCCTAGTTATAACGTGGGTGATGATAACCAAACCTGGCCAACATAAAATAAGTTTTAAAAATGAGAATAGATGAAATAGATTTAATAGGTAATTTTACAATCAATGGTTTATCACCACAAACTGATCAATTTTTAGGGTTAAGTGGTAGTGAACTTGCCTGGTTGGATCCTGCTCCTAGTCAATCTGGGGTTTCTATCTATGGTAATAGATATGTTTATTGTAATTCGGTTGAGGGAAATCAAGTTTCAAGTGGTACGAATTTGAAAAATGCTTATGCTTCAGCATCTACATTTATTGTTTCAGCAACAGCTAGAGGAGCTGTTTTAGTTAGCCCTGGTGTTTATGATTTTAATAACTCACCTCTTAATTTAACTGCTTCCTATATAGACATAATTGGTATTAGTTCAGATGCAAATTCTGTTTTATTAAAAGCAACAAATGCAGATTATACATTGAAATATTGGCAAGGAGTTGATTCTGGTCTTTTTAATGTTGGTATCACTGGTGGTAATGTTTTAGGAATATTAGGTAGTGCTTCTACTTATTTAAGATGGGATAATATTATTGTTAGTGGTGATTGTTTTTATGAAAGTGTTACACCAACATATGCTTTTGAAAATCTAAAAGGGGAATTTAAAAACATAAAATTAAGAAACTCTTCCCACTTTGGACTTGGATACTATTCAATTGATGGAACATTTGACAATATTCAAGCTGATTCATTGGGTGATATTTTTAAAAATGAAGATTATGGGACTTCAAGGGGCACATTTAGTAATATCTCTATTGGAACTTGTAATAATATTTTTCAATTAACTGGTACATTCAGTGGTGATTTGAAAAACATAAAAATAAACAATCTAGGTACATTTATTGTATCTAGTGATACAATTTCATGTGATCTTGAAAATGTTGAATTAGGTAATCTGACTGGTAATTGTTTTGTAACTAGTAGCCTACTAACAGGTAATTATAAAAACTTAAAAATTGGAAATGCTACTTCATCTTATATTTTCTATGTGACTGATGTGAATGGTACATTTGAGGATATAGAAATTTCAGGTTGTGGGTATGCTTTTAGAACATCATCTGATATCACGGGAACTTTTAGTAACATACAGATTGGTGAGGTGGTAAATAATTTATTTCAATCTGTTTCAGGTAATATTTCTGGTAATTTCAGTAATATAAAGGTTTATTCAGGTCTAAATATTGCATTTTTTGCTGCTGACAGTATTTATGGAACATTTGATAAAATAGATTTGGGTAATTTGACTGAAAATTTATTTACAGCAAACAATGACATCTCAGGTACTTTTAGTAATATAAAAATTGGCAATAATTCTTCTGTTGAAACTTATTTTTCAGCTGATGGTGGTAGTCTACTAGGAAATTTTGAAAATATTGAAATCGGTAATTCTGATAATGTCACTATGTTTTATGCAGATACTGACTTGATTGGAACTTTCAAAAATATAAATGTTTCTACAAGCAATTCAATGTTTACAACATTCACTAGTAGAAATATTGATGGAGTTTTTGAAAATATTGAATGTGGTACTGTTAGTGCGAGTATCTTTTCATCAGCAGGTACAATGTCTGGAACTTTCAGTAATATAAAAATTGGAAATGTTACATCAGATTCATTTTACTCAGTGAGTTTACTAACAGGAAATTATAATAATATTGAAATAAAAAGCACTAATGCCTCACTATTCAAATCAGATGATAAAGTTATAGGTACTTTTGAAAACATATCAGTGGATGAGATAAATAGTACTCAAGGATTTCATAGTATCAATGGAACAGATGGTTTATTCAAAAATATTGAAGTTAAATCTGGGTCTGGAACAAATATACTTTTTTATGCTGATGGTGCTTCTGTGACAGGAACATACGATAATATAAATATAAATGCTCCAATGGATTCTTTTTTTGTGTCATCAGGAGGTGATTTGATTGGCACATTTTCAAATATAACTGCACTTAATCCAATAAGTATTTCTGTTTTTTCACCAACTGATGATTTATCTGGTACTTTTAAAAATATAACTATGGGGACTGTTAGTAACTTTGGGGGCACCTTTGTACCTTCAGTTGTTATAGATAATCTTTCATTCAGAGGTTATATTGGTTCATCACAATTTTTAGGTAAAATTATTAATTCATCCATAGATTCAACAGGTCTTGCCAATCCAACAATTATTCTGGGTGATGGGGCTGTGGTTGAGAGATGTAAATTTTTATCAGATAGTGGTGACTATACTATAAAAAGTAGTGGTTCAATAAATGCACAAATCTCTTTAACAAGAGCAAACCAAGATATAGACTCGCAAATTACAAACTTAATAAATACTCCATTAAATATATTACAATAAACATATGAGATTTGACCAAATAGACCTAATAGGCGATTTTAAAATAGAGGGAGCCACTGGAACAAGTGGTCAAGCTATCGGTTTTAGTGGTAGCACTGTAGAATGGATTAATGCTGCTTCTGGTGGTAGTCAAAATCAACTATCATCAAGTGGTTATAACTATATTATAGTCACAGCTACAGGAAATGCTATAGAAAATGGTATTAATTTAATTAATGATTATGCTCAATTAAGCAGCTTAAATATTGGTGGTTTGAGTGAAACTAATAGACTAACTCTTTTTTTGACTCCCGGTGTGTATGACTTGTCTTCTAATGGTCCTATTACCGTAATATCTTATATTGATATAATAGGACTCGGTAGAAATCCATTAGATGTGAGGATTCAAGCTGGTAGTAGCACATACACTATAGATAGCGCAGACGTAGATTTTTCCTTGGAAAATGTGCATTTGGTTGGGGATAAAACTTGGAGAGATGGCGGTACAACTTCTTACTTTAGATGGAAAAACTTGGTTATTGGTGGGGTTATTTTTAATGGAGTAAACTTTGCTAATTTAAATGGTGAGTTTAAAAATATAAAAGTTCTAGATGGTGCTAACTTTGCCCATGTTACAGGTAGTATTGATGGAACATATGAGGATATAGAAATTGGTTCTGTTGCTAATGCATTTAGGTGTGTTGATAGTATGGGTGGTAATTATAAAAATATAACTATTGATGGTATATCATCAAATGGATTTTATTCATCAGGTGGACAAATAATTATAAACTTTTTGGAAAATCTTAAAGTTTACAATTTCACTGGTACCAATCTTTTAGTGGCGGTGGGGAATATACAAGGGATATTTAAAAATATATCTATTCCAAATAATGCTGGTGGAAAAATCTTTTCAACAAATAGTTTGGGTGATTTGGGTAGTCCTAGTAGTAGATTTGAAAATATACAAATGGGAAACGTGAGTTCCGCATTTTCAGATATTAATACTATTAATGGTATTTTTAAATCTATTCAAATTGGTAACTGTGATAATGTGTTTACTATAATCGAAATATTTGACCAAGATGTGGAATTTGAAGATATAAAAATTGGTAATTGTACTCAAGTTTTTACTAATGATAATGATGATATATCAGGTAAATTTAGAAATATAACTATAGGTAATATAAGTGGTGATAGAGTTTTTGCCTCAATAACTAATCTATCTGGTGATTTTAAAAACATATCAATTGGTAGTGCCTCTGGTAATGTTTTTTCAGCTACAAATAGTATTGTATCAACTTTCAAAAATATAGAAGTTGGTAATGTGGGTAATGATTTATTTTGCACACCACTTTTTAATTCAAATATAACTGGTTTAAAAGCAGGAAATATCGGAAACTCATTTATACAAACAAATACTTTAGATGGAGAATTAAAAGATATTGAAATAGGTAATATAACATATAGGTCTTTATATGCTGATAGTACTATAGTAGCTACTTTTTCTGATATAAAAATGGGTAATGTGTTAGACAATGGCCCTATTTACTCGGGTAGCACAATAGGTGGATCAGTGAAAAATTTTGAAGCTGGTAATGTTGCTGGATTTTTAATAGCGGACAATGGATTTGGTTCAGGATATCTTGCCGAAAATATAAAATTTGGTAATAGCAGTGTGTCAGTTTTTTCTTCCAATACTAGTGGGGGTATAACTGAAAGTGTAAAGAATGTTAAAATGGGTGATATAACAGGAACTGCTTTTTTTGCAGCTGATAGTGGTGGGGTATTTTCAGGCACATTTGAAAATATTGAAATAAATAGCATATCAGGTGGTAATTGTTTTTATACAAACAATTCATCTTTTCAAAACTTAACAGTTAGGAAATTGACAATAGGCACAGTAAGTGGAAATGTATTAACTAGTGACCAGACCACAAATCCTTTGGGAAATTCTGATTCATTCGATAATGTCACTATAAAAGATGTTGAACTAGGTAGTGCAGATGCTGTTTTTCGCACAGCCACCAATATGAGAATAAGAAATTCTAGATTTGAAAATATAACAATCGGTACTTGTTCAACTGTATTCAGATCTATAATCGATGAAAATACTGAAATAAAGAATCTTTATTCTACTGGTAACTTTGGCTACGACTTTACTAGCAGTGCTAAATTAATAAATTCAAATTTGAATATGTCAGATAGAAACTTTGGACCATCATTTAGTCAAGGAACTATTGATAGAACAAAAATTGTAACAGATGTAGGATTTACTGTTTCATTGACATCAACTATATTCTCTCTATATTCTATATACTCTTATGCTGGGTTGACAGCCGCCGGATATAGTTATTCAAATATTGTGGATTCAGATGTTACCTTTTAATCATAAGTAGCACATTTACCACCTTCACAGTTGATTGGTGTACCATATACCTGCTTAACTTTTTTCTGTTTGGTATCACTTATTCTTTGATAGTAAACAACAATTTCTTCTTTTTCTTCAAAATATTCTTTACCGGAACCAGTATCACTACCCTTTTCAATCAAGGTCAATTTCACATATCTAGCACTAGGATCATATCCACCTTCTTTTCCCTGATTGGCCAAATTAAGCTCAATTATATTGGATGGATTAACACCTATACTAACTAAAAAGTTCTTAATAGCATTTGACCTAGCTTTCGAAAGCCCATTATTATCACCAGAATATCCTTTAGATTCTAAATCAGCTTTTAACTTTTTAGTTAAAGGTGTTTTATCAGTAGAAGATTCAATCTTTACACTATCAACACCACCTAATTTATTAACCCTGGCTTGAATTGTATCTTTAACCACCTGTGTTAAAGTATACCCACCAAGTTCAAAGAATTTATCATTATCAGATTTCATGACAACCGGTGCTTTTCTTTCAGATGACTTAACACCCCATGTTGGTGTAGATTTTACAGTGTCAGTCCAAACAGCTTTCCAACCTTTAGATCTTAACTCAGCATCTTTCTTTGTACTTGGATTTACTTGTTTATTGGTTAATAGATACTTATAATCACCAAGATTCTCAGTCTTTGTAGAAGGAGCTTTATCCAAGGGTCTTCCCAATAAATCCTTTTTAGAAACATCAACACTTTTAACAATTTCAGTTGGGGTTTTAGTTTGTCCACTTGCCTTTTGTGGAGAACCAGCAATAGAACCTATAGTTGCCAAACCAGCCGCGGCTAAATTTTTCCAATCAATTTCCTCCTGGACTTGATTATTGTTAAATTCTTTGTATCTTTGTAATCTCTTCATAGTAATCTTATATATTAAAAAAATGATGAACTTTTATAAAATTTCCTTAA
>Ga0247722_10002147_pt1 | contig 10383 bp, 9 predicted proteins | sample MSEWelMarce3H_FC_FD_189094 | JGI IMG/M metagenome (GOLD analysis project Ga0247722, IMG submission 189094) | Subsurface sediment microbial communities from gas well in West Virginia, United States - MSEEL Well Study Marcellus 3H_FC | ecosystem: Environmental > Terrestrial > Deep subsurface >...
ATTTTGATGTCATGTTATTGGTTTTTACTGAGGTAATAATCCACATTTCTTATGTTTTATCAATAAAATTCGCAGCAAAATCAATTAATCTGGTTTTTGAACGTATTTTATTTACTGGCGTAAATAAACTCGTTATGCTGCGCTTCCCTGGTTGGCTTAGGGGATGCGTATCTACAGATTCCTATTGAATTAATGATGAGCTTATTATGAAACTTCGCAATATCTTAGTCGCAGCCAGCATTTTGGCTACTCCTGCCGCCTTTGCTGGCAATGACTGGTCATTTAAAAATGTCAGTGTCAACTACTTAGACTGGTCTAATGGTACTGAGCAACGCACAAATGCAGGTGCATTTGCCGGTAAAAAAGACTTTACCTTGCTAGAAATTGAGGGTGGTTTTGGTGGCGATTGGGGCGAGGCATATGGTTTTTTTGATGTAGAAAACCCAACAAAAGGTACTGACGAAAGAGACTCACGTGAGAATCGTCGTCTTGTTGCAAAGGCAGTGGGTCGTTTTAATTTAGTGCAGTTAGGTTCAGTACCGCTTCAGGCTTACGTACATATTTATGATTTGCGTGATACTGGTTCATCATTCTTTAGCCAAAATCGCGTACTGGGCTTAGGAACTAGTCTTTCAAATGGCAATTTCTGGATTAAGCCGTTTATTGGTGGTCATCAGCAGTTTGAGAGCAATATTGGCGCGCACGCTAATGGCGTGATGGCGGGTTATGTTGCTGGCTATAGCTTTCAAATGTTTGGTCAATCATTTATGGCTACACAATGGCATGAAACAGAGTTTAATCGTGATGATAAATACTTGACCATGGGTAGCCCCGCAGGTGGCGTAACGAAGGGTAATGCGACCGGCCAAAATGGTGCGGTTTCACTTTGGTGGAATGTCAGTAAAGAATTTACTACGGGTGTGCAATACCGTTATGCCGATCAAAAGCTAGGTTCAGCTTCTTACCAAAATGCTATGATCTACACAGCAAAATACAATTTCTAATTCGTGTTATTGCAATAGAAAAAACCCGCTGCGGCGGGTTTTTTCTTGTCTAAATATAAAGAATAGCTGCCGTTTTTACTTAGAATGCCAGCGAAAGCGTGGAATGCGTTCACCATCAATGATCAGTATTTCAGTAAACATGGTTAAAGGCCGCACCCAAAGATCAAAGTCGCCATAAAGGCAGCGGTAAACCACCATTTCTTCCTCGGTTTCACTGTGTTTTGCAAGGCCAATTACTTGATAAAGCGGGCCTTTGTAGTGCTGGTAAATGCCGTTTTCGATGTTGCTCATGATCTCTACTTTTGTATTGTGCTTGTAAGGTGGCACGGTATGACTTCTTGGCGTGTCAGGGGATAGCAGGTAAGATCCAAGGCGAATCTTTACGCGTATTGTATTTCGCTTTGCTGCATTTGTAATTGGGCTTTATTTGCAGAATGCGGCGGTGGGGCAGGCGCAGGCCAGAAAATTGACGCGAATATTGGGTAGCGTTGATCATCCATTTAAATGATTAGCAGAGGTTGATTGTATGAAGATTGCAGTATTGCCAGGCGATGGCATTGGCCCAGAAATTATCAGAGAAGCCCGCAAGGTATTGGAAGTGCTGCAGCAAGAAGGCCTAGCGATGGAGCTGACCGAAGCGCCGCTGGGCGGTGCCGCCTACGATCAATACGGCTCGCCTTATCCAGAAGCCACTCAAAAACTAGCACGGGAAGCCGATGCGGTGTTGCTGGGGGCGGTGGGCGGCCCTGCTTACGACAATTTGGATCGGCCTTTGCGCCCAGAGCGCGGCCTGCTGGCGATTCGTAAAGACTTGCAATTATTTGCCAATCTACGTCCAGCTATTTTGTACCCAGAGCTGGCGAATGCCTCTACGCTTAAGCCTGAAGTGGTGAGCGGCCTAGATATTATGATTGTGCGCGAGCTGACCGGCGATATTTACTTTGGTCAGCCCCGTGGGATTCGCACGAATGAAGCCGGTGAGCGTGAGGGCTTTAATACCATGCTCTATGCCGAGTCTGAAGTGCGCCGTATCGCGCATGTGGCATTTAATATCGCCATGAAACGCAATAAAAAATTGTGTTCGGTGGATAAAGCTAATGTGCTAGAAACCACTGAATTTTGGAAAGAAATCATGATTGATGTGGCCAAGGAATATCCTGAAGTTACGCTTACTCATATGTATGTAGATAACGCAGCTATGCAGCTGGTGCGTAATCCTAAGCAGTTTGATGTGATGGTCACCGGCAATATTTTTGGCGATATCTTAAGTGATGAAGCCTCTATGCTAACTGGCTCGATCGGCATGTTGCCTTCGGCGTCTTTAGATAAAAATCACAAAGGTTTGTACGAACCTAGCCATGGATCTGCACCGGATATTGCGGGCAAAAATATTGCTAATCCACTGGCGACTATCTTATCGGTGGCCATGATGATGCGTTACAGTTTTAATCTGGAAGCGGTTGCCTTAAGAATTGAAAGTGCCGTGAAAAAAGTATTGGCCGATGGTCTGCGCACGGCCGACATTTATGAAGAAGGTACTCGTAAAGTCAGCTGCTCAGAAATAGGCGATGCCGTGGTGGCGGCACTGTAATTATTTAGCACGCAGACGTAACAGCACGAGGCTTGTAAAATAGGCCGCTGGACGCATTTATAAGCAGGGCGCATATTGCGCCCTGTTTGTTTTATCAGAGCCATCACTGTCTTGCAGGGTGCTCATTAAGCTTTTGTAAATTAAAGGACTGGATCATGGCAACAAAACCACTTTCTCTGGCGGTCATCGGCGCTAATAGCACTTCAGGTGAAACCTTATTGGAGGTGTTGGGTGCAACGTCCCAGTCATTCTCTACTTTTTTCCCTTTAGCGCTTGAAGATGAAGGCGAGATGGTGGAGTTTCGCGGCCAAGATTTCCCTATCCTTGCCTTAGACGAATTTAACTGGCAAGTGCCAGATCTGGTGGTGTTTTGTGGCGAAGATACTGCTGCCGCAGCGCAATACGCCGCGATAGCGGCCGAAGCCGGTGCGGCCGTGGTGGATTTAAGCGGTGGCGCGGATGCGCCATTGGCAGAAGCAGATGCTCGATTAAAGAAAGGTGGCGTGGCACGTTTGCCGCATCAAGTCACCACCATTTTGTTGCCGGTGCTCAAAGCCTTGGCTAAAGCTGCTCCGTTCTCAGGCTTAACCGTTACGGCAATGCTATCGGTTTCTCAAGACGGAAAGCCTGCAATTGATGAGCTATCTGAGCAGACCCGCGCCCTGTTTGCCCAAAGTGAAGTGCAGAGCCATGTTTATCCAAAACGTATGGCGTTTAATTTGCATCCCGTAGCGGGTGCTGTCGATGAGTACGGCGCAAGTGTGGAAGAGCAGCGCATTATTAATGAAGTTGCCAGCGTTTTTGCTGATGTGCCAATGTCCTTAACTTGTGCCCGCGTGCCGATGTTTTTTGGCCACGGTATCAGCTTAAATGTACGTTTTGCTGAAGATATCAGCTTAAATGCCTTAAAAGAGGCATTAAGCAATGCAGAAGGTGTGTACTTCTTAGAAGCGCAGGGCGGCGCTGGCCTTGCTACACCACAGGACGTAATTGGTGGCGATAAAGTTTGGGTAAGCCGCGTGCGTGCCAGTGGTCAAGGGGTGTCCTTGTGGTTAGCTGGGGATAATACCCGTCTCGGGGCAATGGCAGTGCTGCGTTTATTAGGCGCAGCGGCTTAATTAAATGGATTCGGTATAAGGGCTATGTGTGCAGGCTTAGTCTGTTAGTTTTATTAGATCGCAGTGTCTCTTTATATGGCACTGCGATTTTTTTATATGAGTAGATGTGTTTGGATTTAAAAATAAAGATTTAGCCTGATGAATGGGGTAAAGCCATAGTGTACTTTGCTTGGGCAGCAGGCTTAATACCATTTGAAACTAGGAAGTTACTGATTTTATAGATTGAGTTTTTTAAAAAATAAACAGATAAAAATGCAGATAAATATATTGCTGTGAGTTTGTGAATTAAGTGGGATACTGATTTTCATGGATTTTAAAAGTAATTTATTAACACTTATACAAATAATGCCTCGGTTTATTTGGGTCATGTTGGCTGGGCTGATTTTTTATTCTTTGGTATTTAATGCGAGCTTGATTTTTAATAGATAAATTAGCTGGATTCAACATGAAATTGCCACAGAATACGCTTTGCCTTAGTGCTTTGTTTTTTTCTACGGTGGCTTGCAGCAGTTTGGCTCAAGTTGAAGCAACAACGGTGGGTGATTGCAGAAAGGTCACAGGCAGAGTAGAGCGCTTGGCTTGTTATGATTTATTAGCGGAGCGTTTTGATAAGCCAGAGGCTTCTGCTGCGGCTAGCTTAGTGCCTTCTTTAAATGTGGCGGAAGCGCCTAAAGTGGAGCTGAAACGCGCTGACCCAAGTGCCGTGTCAGCGATTGATGCCGCTTGGGGTTTTGATCCTTTATCTGACCCATATAAAATATCATTTTTTAGAGAGAATTATTTTCTGCTTGGGCGTTACTCAAATAACCCTAATAATGCTCCTTATCGTGCTTCTTTTAATGAGCAATATGATTTAGATCAGGTTGAAGCAAAGTTTCAGTTGAGTTTTAAAAATCGCATTTGGACGACGGACGATAGGCGTTGGGGTTTATGGGCGGCGTATACTCAACAAAGTCATTGGCAATTGTATAATAGCGAAGTTTCACGTCCATTTCGTGATAGCAATTATATGCCTGAATTAATTGTGAGCTACCGACCAAATCTAGATTTAGGTGCGGGCTTTAAATGGATGCTATTAAATGGTGGGGTTATCCATGAATCTAATGGCCGCTCAGACTCCGTTTCACGTAGTTGGAACCGGCTTTATTCTGAAGTGGGCATTGAAAAAGGCAATCTAGCTTTGTTTGGTACGGTTTGGTATCGGGTCAAAGAAAATGCTGATACCGATGATAACCCTGATATTGTTGATTATTTAGGGCATGGAAAACTAAGTGCAGTTTATCGTTGGCAGGGCAATAGTTTTACGGGTGAGCTGCGGGGCAATCTAAGTACCGGCAAAGGGGCTATTAAGGCTGGCTGGTTTACGCCTCCGGTGATTGGGCCGTTACGTGCTTATGTACAGATTTTTAGTGGCTATGGCGAAAGCATGATTGATTACAATTGGAAGCAAACCACGATTGGCGTTGGATTTGCAATTAATGATGGCTTTTAAACTCAATAATGTGGGTTTTAGTCCGCTGAACTAAAAATACATTAATCATTGCCTGATTAAATAGCGCCGCAAATAAACCATCGCTTGCAGCGCTATTTTTTTGCCAAAATTAGTGATTAGCACAACTTAAAGTAGCGGCAAGGCCAAGGGCTTGGCAAAGCACCATAAAGCGTTCGAGTTTATTGCTGCGAACCAGTAGGATTTGCATTTCGCTGCTGACGCTTTTGCTGAAATTAATCAATGTATAGGCTGGTGCAAGCTCGTTTTGGATGCGGTTAATTGCACCGGCTGTAGTCAGTGCAGTGAGTGCATCAGCGCTAAGTTCTAGCTCTCCTTCGCCAAAGGCATCTTCAATTTGCTTGTACAGTTGATCTGCTTGGGAAGCCTTAAAAATCAGGCCATCTTCAAGTTGCTCAAGCAAGACCCATTCCCATACTGGAATAGCAAACTCTTCTTTGTATTGACTTGCCGGATCATTGGCAAGGTAGGTCTGTGCATCGGCGTGCGCTTTGATAACTTCAGCGCTCATTGCGGCGATGTCGTTTGCTTCTAGGCCGCCGTCGGCGATGATGTCGAATAATTCAGAGATATGAGCGTGATTCATTGGGTAATCCTGATAAAGAAATACGGTCAAGCTAGTTTTTGTGGATGTTTACAACAGCTGCTAGGCACAGATTGGCTTTGACGCTTTGCGGCCAAGAAAAGCAAGGCTGCTATATGCGCTGGTGGCAGATGATAAAGGGATTTACCTGCCAGCGTTATCACTTATGTGTTTATTAATGCCGCTTGACTGGTGTTTGTGATGCTTTGATCTGCTTTAAAAGCGATTGGCCTTTGCCCTAAGCCATGTATTGGGCCGTTTAAGTCTTGGCTTTGGTCTGTGTCTGTATGCGTTAGCAGAATTTTTAAATACTCAAATAAGAGAGTACGCGGTGATAGCCGTGCTCTTTCGTTGTTGACGTCATCTCCCTCGCTTTGCGCGAAAGATAGCTACTCCCCAATGGCAGGAAGGCAAAGCTGGGCAGATATGGCGAGGCTGAGCAAGCTGCTTGTTTACATTTTCTTGGCTCGGCGCTTTTTTACTACTGTTTACTGTCTGAGCTTGATTTGCGGGCTGCAATCACGGGGCTTGAGAGTGAAATCATGCAGTTACTGTCTGTGTTCTGACTAATTTTCCATTTTTCGCTATTTTTTTATGCATATCGCTTGTTTTTGTATTGTTGTAACATGAAATAATTTAGAAAGAATTATGCAAGTAGTGTGATCTCACTTAAAATAAAGGAAGTTAAATCTAGGAGCGTTATTTCATGAGTATTAAGACTGAATCCATAGGCAGTATCCCGCGGTCGGCCAAATTACAACGCGCTTTGGTTTTGCACGCTAAGGGTGAGCTGGGCGATGCTGAAATGGAGGTCTTTTACGATGAAGCCGTTAAAGAAACGGTGAAGAAGCTAGAGGCCATTGGCTCTCCTGTGCTGGGCGATGGTGAACAGCGTAAAACCCATGGTTTTGCCACATATGGGGTTGAGGGCAATGAAAATATGGCCCCAGATGGTTTGTGTATTCCTTTTCATGACGGGCACATTCGCCAGCTGCCACGCTTAATCCGTGGGCCTTTTCGTTTTGCGCGTTTTGCGCACGAAACCATCGCTCTGGCTCGTCAATATACTCAAAAGCCTTTTAAGCAAGCCATTATTTCGGCCTCGGCACTGAGCCTGCTTTATCCCGCACAGGGGCTCGCTGATTACCCACGGGATGAGTTTGTAACTGATTTATTGGCAGAACAAGAAAAAGAAATTCGCGGCTGTTTTGCCCAAGGCGCAAGTAAAGTACAGCTTGATTTTACTGAGGGGCGGCTCTCAGTAAAGCTAGATCCTAGCGGGCATATTTTGCGTAGCTTTATTGATATCAATAATATGTTGCTTGATCGGTTTAGCCCTGAAGAGCGGCAAAAAATTGGCATTCATACCTGCGCCGGCAGCGATCATGATTCCACCCATAGTGCTGATGTGGATTACGCCGAATTATTGCCTGGCTTATTTGAAATTAAAGCGGGGTGTTTTTATATTGCGCTGGCTTGTGAGAAAGATCCTGAAAGAGTGCTGAAAATTATTCAGCAGTATCGTAAGCCTGATCAAGTGATTTTTGTGGGAGTGATCGATGTGATTGATCCGCAAATTGAAACCCCACAAATGGTATGCGACAGAGTCTTGCAAGCTGCGCGTTACATCCCGCACCCTTATCTGGCAACGACCGATGATTGTGGCTTTTCGCCATTTTGCGATGACATTAGCACCAGCAGGGAAACCGCTTTCGCAAAAATTGCCGCCCGTATTGAAGGCACCGCACTTGCGGCGCGTCAGCTAGGCTACGCCTGAGCCCATCGTGATTCTGCATAGCTATTCATTGTTTGATAAAGCCGGGCATTTGCAGGAATGGAATAGTGCGTTTGCCGAAGAGTTTTCCGCAGCACCATTGCACTCCGGCATGAGCATTGATGCCATTCTTACAGAGTGTCAAACTGCGGTTTTATCCAGTGATTTAGGCTCATTTTATTACGCCAATGCTTTGTTTTCAGCAGAAGGTGATGTGCAGCTAACAAGCAAGGGCCTATTTGTGCGCATGGCACGGTTAAGCCGAGTGATGGTGGTCGATGAAGTTAGTTTATTGCGCTCGGCCGCGATGCAAATGTCCAATACCATTGTGGCCGAACGGGCTAGTCAGGAAGAGGCTTTGCGGCGGGCCAAAAATGAGTCTGACGCGGCAAATCACGCAAAAAGTCAGTTTTTAGCCACCATGAGCCATGAAATCCGTACCCCACTTAATGGCATTTTGGGTATGGCGCAGCTGCTTTTGTTGGATGATCTGGATAAAGATGAGCGGCTGAGTTATGCGCAAATTATTTTAAAATCAGGTCAAAGCTTATTAACGCTACTTAACGATATTTTGGATTTATCTAAGGTAGAAGCGGGTAAATTTGAGCTTAATATGTCTTGTTTTGAGCCAGAAAAGCTCATAGACGATGTACTGTCTTTGTTCGCCTACAGCCTTACACAAAAAAATATCAGCGTGAGCCGCAGCTGGACTACGCCAGAGGATAAGCCCCGTTATCTGGGCGATGCATTACGTTTACGGCAGATGTTGGCTAATTTGCTGGGTAATGCGGTGAAATTTACAGAGTCTGGCACGGTGACGGTGGAGGCTTACGAAAGCCGCCGCGAAAACGACCGCGCCATGCTGATGTTTAAAGTTTATGACTCGGGTATTGGCATTAGCTCAGAGCAGCAATTGGCACTATTTTTGCCTTTTTCTCAGATTGATAATAGCAATACGCGTAAATACGGTGGCAGTGGGCTGGGGCTATCTATCGTGCGTGAATTGGCGAGGTTAATGGAAGGTGAGGTAGGGGTGGAAAGCGAGCTGGGTAAGGGCTCTTGTTTTTGGTTTTGCATCCGAGTGGCGCTGGATTTTACCGAGCCCGCCAGCGTATCCCCTAAGGCGGGCCATGAAAGCCCTGCTGCAAAGCGCTCGCTGCCTATTTTGGTGGTTGACGATAACCCACTCAATTTAACCGTTATTAAAATGATTTTATCTAAGCTGGGCTTTGCGCTGGAGCTGGCTCAGAATGGCCGCGAAGCGATTCAGCTGCTTGCCGATGACGTGATGCCTGCTCTTATTTTTATGGATTGCCAGATGCCTGATATTGATGGCTTTGAGGCAACACGGCAGATTCGGCAAATGGAAATCGCGAAACATCGCCCCCGCATCCCTATTATTGCCTTAAGCGCGGGTGTGTTTGAGCAAGATCGCCAACAGTGCATAGACGCAGGGATGGATGATTTTCTTGCCAAGCCTATTAATATCGAGGCACTGCAAGTTACGCTCAAAAAATGGTTGACGGAATACTAGCGCGCTATTAAAAGCCTACTTTGTTTGATCAATTCATTTTAAATATGCACGGATTAATTCAGTTTTCTTTTGGAGGGGCGGTGTCTTTTTGCGCTCCTTTAGAGCTTTGAATTCTGGCGTAATTGGCGGGCAGCGTGGTATAAGCTCAATGATCATGATCTTACAGTCAACATAATGAATTTGCGGGAATTGGCTCTGCTATTGAACTTATCGCCAACAACGGTAAGCCGCGCCTTAAATGGCTTTTCTGATGTGAGCGAAAAGACACGGCAGCGGGTGACGGCAGCGGCGGAGCGGCATGGTTATCAGCCCAATAGCACGGCCAGAAAGCTGGCGCTGGGCCGCACCGATTGCGTAGGCATGATTTATCCGCTGCAACCTAATGATTTAAACGATCCTGTTTTTCACGCCATTGTTGGCGGAATGACCGATCAGTTTAATGATGCAGGCATCGATCTGATGCTGATTTCGGCAGATAACCACAATGAGCTACAAACCTACCAACGCATTACCGCTGGGCACAGGGTAGATGGGCTGATTGTGGCGCGTACCTGTGTATTTGATGAGCGATTACGTTATTTGCAATCGTGTCAGTTCCCTTTTGTAGCGCATGGCCGCTCGCAAATGGATACACCTTATCCTTGGTTTGATTACGATAATGATGCGGGCACGCGTGCTGCAGTTGAGCGCTTGCTGGCCTTGGGCCACAAACGCATCGCCCTGATTTCTGCACCCCTAGCGCTTAATTTTGCCATGCAGCGTAAGCAGGGCTTTGTGGCGGCGATGCAGGCAGCAGGGGTGACGGTAGAGGCCAGCTTATTGCAAGAAGGCGCGCTGACTGCGCAAATGGGCGAGGCGTTAATGCACCGTCTGCTTAAACAAAGCCTGCGGCCCACCGCCGTGGTGGTCGATAATAATCTAGCCGCGATGGGCGTGCTGGCCGCTTTGCGCCAAGCTGAACTAAGGGCAGGCACGGATATCTCGCTGATTGTATTTGGTGGTGTAGCGCCAGAGCTGGCGATGGGGCAAAACATCACTGCCATCCGCCAGCCAGATCCACGCGAAGCAGGCGTCACGCTGGCCTCGTTAATGCTGGCGCGCTTACGAGGAGAAGACACTGCATCCTTACAAGTGCTCTGGCCAACGCTATTGCAACCGGGCACGAGCGATCAGGTTTGTTTGGTTTAACGCTGCCGTTAAACTCAAATCTTAAAATGCTGGAAAAACCACGCTGGAGTAAGGAATAAGAGGGTCGGGGGATCGCTTGGG
>Ga0247722_10002148_pt1 | contig 10381 bp, 16 predicted proteins | sample MSEWelMarce3H_FC_FD_189094 | JGI IMG/M metagenome (GOLD analysis project Ga0247722, IMG submission 189094) | Subsurface sediment microbial communities from gas well in West Virginia, United States - MSEEL Well Study Marcellus 3H_FC | ecosystem: Environmental > Terrestrial > Deep subsurface >...
ATTCTAAATAATAACTTTGCAAATATTGATGGGAAAATATGCGAAATTGAAAGCATTGAGTTTTTTGATGAAAAGACAAAAGCGTTTATTGACTACAAAGAGCAAATAAATATTAATAATAGTAACGTCAAACTTATCAAAGTTTATTAATTTTAAAGCATGGAAAACGTATTTAGTTCAATTTTCGCACAAATGCAAGTTGAAATTGATAAAATGAAGAATAATTTAGATCATTTAATGCTACGTGCAGAAGATGAGATTGATAAACAAAGTTTAGATAAATTACGTAATCGATATGACAAATTAGATGAAGCGTTAAAAAATAAAGATATTGATACTTTAAATGAAATCTTAGCAAATGCCAATATTATTAACAAATAAGGAATATACAGATATATACGGAAACGTATCTACTTACTACAAGGCAAATGCAGGAGATACAATCTCTGTTAAATATAGTTTATCAACTGAAATATTTGCACGTTCAACAACAACTAATAGTTGGAATATAGATGCACTTCAAAAAACAATTACTCAATCACAAGGTTCTTTCTTAAACGAAGGTTTTAGAGTTGGCCAAACCTACAAATTAGTCGCAGTAAATAATTCTAATGCTAATACTGGAGTTACAACTGGAACAATTTTAGCTGTAAGTGATTTAAGTATAAAAATATCAGACCATCCTTCGGTTAATAACTGGAACTCTGGTTCTGATAGTATATTATGTTTGTATGTAGAACAAGCAAGAAAATCAATTGAGTTAGGGTTAAACTTTGTAGATAATATACTTCAAACACCAAGTTTAAGTTCATTGCTTGATGGGGAAACAAATAGATTTGTAGCTAATAATCTTGATAGTTTATCTGTTGGTTCAAGTTTATCACTTACTCAAGTAGGCAAAAAATCTGGTGGTTTTACAATTGCATCTCCAAGCATAAAAAGAATTGCAGATACTGTAAACCCTTATGTTATTTTTACTCATAACATACAAAATTGGGAAGTTACATTTGATATTACTTTTATTGGAATGTTTGATGAAACTTGGTTTACTGGTCAAAATTGCCTTAAATTATATTCAAGATTAGATTTTAAAGTAAATCAAGGGGAAACTTTTGGTGTTACTACTATTGAAATAAAAGATGGTGCTGATACTGGTTTCTTTGAAACTGGATTTAACACAGAAGCATCAAACATAATAAGTACTACTTCTGATGCAACTGAGTTGTTTTACAACAAAACAAATACGATCACATTTGAAATAGTAGCAAACGATACTTCTATTGATGATATTCAAATAGGAGCAATGTATGTACAACTTGATGAAGATTATAACTCAAACAAACCATTACCACAAGATAGCTATTTACCATTTGCTACAAGTCCATTATGGAATGCTACAAATATTGGAGATGATTTTTCAAGTAATGTATTTCCATACTTTCTTACTTTAAATGATTTTTCATATACGGATGCAGGTTCAGAAAGAACTTTTGCAGGAGAAATTCAGTTTGACCCAGTATATGCAAATCCTAATGGTTTTGGAAAGTTTATCGAAGCAAAAGGAGAAACAGAAAGATTGCTTTACATCTGGGTAAAGGTTGGTAACACAAATACTTTGTTATTTGGAAATCAAATGACTTTTGAAATGCCAGTTGGTATTCAAATAACTCCAGAGTTATCTGTACTTGTAAATCATGACCAAAATTTAGATTTTAGCGATTTATCAATACCGAGTAGTAATAGCGATTTTAACCTTGAAGATGATATTGCATACATATCTGATATATTAATATATGAAGCAGATGTAAACCAAAGTGTTGAAGTTAAGGTTGTGGCAACTAATGGAGTTGATGAATTTGATTTGGAAAGTGTTTTATTTGATTTATCTGCTCAAGATTTAAACAATTTTATTCCTACTTATTTATCTGTAACAAACAATTTACCAACTTCGAGTGCAAAGAAAAAAGCGTACTTAATTGAAAAGACTGCATTGACATCAGGAGTGATGAAATTAAGGCTTTATTTCCCATTCTTAATACACTGGGAGTACTGGATAGACCAACTTAACACTACTGCTTATTTTAAGAAAGAAAATACTAATACAAAGAACTGGTATAATTATCAAGATAGTCCTTGGGTACTAAAAGTTAAAGTTGAAATTTCACGTAATGGAGTAGCAGATTACTTCTACAAAAACTTTACTATTAAAAATTACGATGATAGTACGGTTGTGAGTGATATTAAAATATACGAATACCCTTCAATGACACAGGTTAGTGGACTAAAGAAAAATACTTTAATGTATATTGAAGCAATACATACGTTTCCTGCGAATTATAGTGGATTTCCTTACGGACAAATAACTATTGAACCAAAACAAAGCGCACCAAGATATGTTTTATCTACTGAAATTGATAGAGATAATACAAATCCTTTAAAGGGCATTTCTTATACACCAAGATTAGATATGACATTTACTTCTTCTACAATAATAACTTTAAGTTGTTTGTTAGATATGAATAAGTTACAAGGCTCTAATTATTGTATTACTTCAAAGATAAGCGAAGAAGGAACGGATAATAATCACGTAGAATTTGACAAGATTACGGAAGATGATATTCAAAAGGTAACAGAAGATTTAATTAATAAAATAACCGATTAAAAATGGGAAAAAAAATAACTCAATACACAGCAGTAACTAACACCAATCCAGATACTGGTAGTTTACTTGATATTTCAGAAAAAAGTGGTTCGGCTTACACTACTAAGAAATGGAGTTTATTACAATTAAAAACGTGGTTAACTACTTATCTAACTATTCCTTTTTCAAGTGTAACAAGCACACCAACTACAATTAGTGGCTATGGAATTACAGATGCAGTAGATACTACTGGTGGTACTGCTAACTATGTTTCTAAGTTTACTGATGCAAATACAATTGAAGAAAGTCAGATACAAGATGATGGAACATCTATTTCTGTAAATACTTCGTTAGATGCGAATGTAAAACTTAAAGTTGTATCATCACAAAAATACGCTATATACACTACTCAATCTGCAACAAGTGGTTATAATTACGCAAGTAGAAATATAAGTGGAGGTTTAGGTGCTGATGTAAATGTAGGATGCTCTGGAGAGTCAAGTGGTGCTACACAGCAAAACACTGGTAGTTATGGAAGGGCTGATGGAAATGCTACCACTAATATGGGAGTTTATGGTGTTTCTGAAGGGGCAGGTTCAAATTATGGTGTAGCAGGGTCATCAACTGGTACAACTGGAACAAACATAGGATTAAGTGGAACTGCATTGAATGGCACTTTAAATTATGCTGTTCAATTGGCAGATGGTACTGAAGGAATAGGTAAGATACTGAAATCAGTAACCAATAATGGAGAGGCTAACTGGGAATACTTCCCTTGCGAAGTACAATTAGCAGTATCAGACGAAACAACAGCCTTGACTACTGGTACTGGAAAGATTACTTTTAGAATGCCTTATGCAATGGTATTACAAGAAGTTAGAGCAAGTTTAGTAGTTGCAGGAACAACATCTGGACTTACAACTATTGATATTAACGAAGGTGGTGTTTCAATACTTTCTACTAAGTTGACTATTGACTTAACAGAAAAAACATCTACAACAGCAACAACCCCTGCCGTAATTAGTGATACAGCACTTTCTGATGATGCAGAGATAACAATTGATATTGATGCTATCTCTGGTGGTGCTACTGAAAAAGGATTAAAAGTTTTACTTAAAGGTTACAGATTATTATGATAATTAATCCTTACATATTTGGTGGTTTTGATGCAGATGCGTTGTTGTTTATTACAAATGCAGGGATAACAGATACAACGCAGAAAAACTCGATTAATAAATTAGTTGTAGACTTTAAAACGTATGGAATATGGAGCGAAATGATTGCTATTTATCCATTTATTGGTGGTACAGCTTCAACTCACAGATTTAATCTAAAAGCGCCTACAACTAACGCTTCAGATTTCTACGGGACATTTGTTGGTGGTGGTACGCATTCTGCGACAGGTTATCTACCTAATGGAACTTCTGGCTATATGGATACTAACATAACTCCAGCAACACATTTAGATGCTTACGACCATGTAACATATTACTCGAGAACCGATTCAACAAACACACACATGATTGGTGTACAAGACGATGTAACTGGTGTTGGTGCGCAGATATATTTACAAGCCAATAAAACACAAGACTACTACTCATTAGCTAATAATGACACTAACGTAATTAAAGTAAATAATACATCTACATTAGGTATGTATGGTGTATCACGAAGTTCTACAACATCATTAAGAGCTTATAGAAATGGTTCATTTGTAGGGAATAATTTTAGCGTGTCTTTACTTAAAAAACCAAACATGAAAATGTATTTAGGTGCAACTAACTATAAGAATAGTGGTGGTGCTACAACTATTTTATATGGTAATAAAGAAATGGCATTCGTAAGTGTTGGTAACACTTTAAATGATACTCAAATGGCTAATATGTACACAGCTGTACAAGCGTTTCAAATAGCAAATGGTAGAAATGTTTAAAAATAATAATAATATGAACGTATATAAACTAACATTAGAACAACGCAATCAATTAGTAGGACAGACTTACGATGGGGTGCAATTATTCAACACAGATGCTATTGATGCTGATGGTGAATACTACATAGGAATAGAGGAGTATAACCAATTAACACTTGTTAGAGCAAATGAGATAGGTGTTATTGATTGGTGGTTTACATTGCCTTTGATACCTTACAACCCTTTAATTATTGAGAGATAATGAAAATATACGCTAAAGGAAATTTTCTAATAGTTATTGATTCATCTAATACATTTTGGGCTGATAACTTAGAAAACTGCATAGTATCAAAAGCAACTTCGTCTGCTACTTCATTTGATATTTATATGCGTTCGATTAACCAACGATTTGTTGGTATTGCTTTCGCTGATATAGTTGACGAAACAAATAATGCTTACGCTTCTCAAAGTGTATTTGAAGAATATATTTATCAAAATACTGGTATCAGATTTCAACAACCTTTGATTGAATTAGACGATTTAAGCGATGTTAATATTTCAGCACCTTCAAATGGTCAAGTAATTGTTTACAATTCCACCACATCAATGTGGGAAAATCAAACATCTGGCGCTACTGGTGGGGATATGACAAAAGCTGTTTATGATGCAGATAATGATGGTGTTGTAGATAGTTCTGAAAAGTTAGAATTTATCGCTAAAAATTCAACTGGTGTAACAATTGGTAAAACGAAAGTAGTTTATATTAGTGGTGCAACTGGTCAAAAACCAAACATCACACTTGCTGATGCAACAGATGAGATTACTTCAAGTAAAACAATAGGTATTACAAGAACTTCAATTGCAAACAATGCAGATGGCTATGTTATTACTCATGGAAAAATTCATGATGTAGATACCTCTGCATTTGTAGATGGAGATGCTTTATGGTTATCTGAAACAGCAGGAGAATTTACGACTACTATTCCTGCAGAACCTGCTCATGCTGTATTTATTGGCTACGTTGCTTATGCTCATGCTACGAATGGTAAAATAATTCTACATATTCAAAATGGTTATGAATTAACTGAACTTCATGGGGTGCAAACTACTTCCGAAGCAAATGATGATATTTTACAGAAAAAAGGTGGTTTATGGGTAAATAGAACAATTGCACAACTCTGGGAAGATTTAAAAGCAACTACAATTACACTTACAAATAAAACATTAAACCTTACAAGTAATACTTTAAGTGGAACAAAAGCACAATTTAACACCGCTTGTTCTGATGATGATTTTGTTTTTGCGAGTGATTTAAATGTTTCTATTATTCCTGCGTTATCATCAAAAGAAGTTTTTAGAGGTGTTACATACAGAAACAACTCAACAACAGAAGATACGTTTGGTGGTATTACAATTGCAACAACTGGAAGTACGATTGCACGTTCAGTTGATACTACAAACTTTGCCAGTAAACAGATTAGAAAAGGTTTTTATGGTTCAGTTGTTTCAAGTGGTCGTTATACTGGAACTCGTGGCTCTGCCTTACTTTGGTATGTTGGTGGTGGCTTTAGATATGTTTGCGATTTCTATATTGCAGATAGTGCCTTCGCAAGTGGTTGTAGACAATTTTATGGAGTAAACGCACTTACTTCTGATATGACTTATTCGGATGTTACAACGGTTGCAAGTCAACTTAACATTATTGGTGTTGGTAGTGATACAGATACTAATTTGCAGATATTTCACAATGACGGAAGTGGTACAGCAACTAAGATTGATTTAGGTGTTAATTTTCCTGCTAATAGGGATGCAGGAAGCGCAATGACTACAATGTATTCATTTGAGTTATACAACGAAGCAGGAAGCGCAGAAGTAATGTATAAGCTAACCAACAACGAAACTGGAAATTCAACAGAAGGTACAATTACAACTGATTTACCTGCAAGTACACAAGGGTTAAACTTTGTGGCTTCTCGATGTATGGGTGGTGGTGGTGGTGCTACCAACTCTGGGAGATTTGATTTAGCAAGATTAGGTGTTTATTCATTATACTAATATTATGTTTGAAGTAGAGATTAAAATAAAGAGAATTGAAGAAGTTGGTACATACTATGAAGTAATACCAATTGGAGAGTTAAGCGATAAAATGAGTTATTGCGATACTCATATCGATTTAACAGACCAAGAAGTTTGTATCTTAGCAAAACAAATATTAAACGAAAATTATGGCAGGTTATCTCTATAATAGAACAAAAAAATGTTTCAAAGTAATTAAGAAACGTGAGCAACCAATTACAGAAGATTACGGTGTTGATGAATGTTGTGAGCCTTATTTAGTTCTTGCACATTTGTCAGATACAGAAACGTGGAAAAACGATCAAAATTCTGCTTGGGAAAAAATAGATTTCGTTACCGATATTTTATATTTTAAATTGTACACTCATAATAATGTGCTCACAAGTTACCAGCCAACAAAAGAACAATTTGTGGCAGATGAATTTGCATATTACGCAACCATTGATTGGCAACAAGTTTTACAAATAGATGGTCCAGGATGTTATAAATTCAAAGTGGAAAGTACAATTGATGGTGTGGCTATTAATTACACTTGGGGTGAATATGAATTGAAACCATATACAGCAGAAAATGCACGTGGAACGATTCGATTACGCGCGAATTTCAATCAATATCATTCTATTGAAGATATAGACTTTACAGCTTCAAATGTTGTTGATACATTACGCTTTAACGGATTCTTTGGCAACAGAAAACCCGATTTAGTAATTGACAACCTTGTTTACAACGGAAAAGTAGACAAGAATGTGCAGCGCGAAATATTGAATAAATACTATTTAGATACCGATCCAATTAGTGAAAAGTATTTGAAAAAGTTAGTCGATTTATATTTTCTTTCAGAGTTCGAATTATTTTTATCAGATCACAATCAATTTAATCTAACTTACACTTACAAAGACATCCCTGTAATTGTTTCGCAATCTCCAGAAGTTGTTTATCCAGAATTTTCAAGATTGGCAACATTAAAAGTTGAGTTAACAGATAAGATTAAGAATAATATTTCACGTTATAATGGTTAAAAATATTTATTTTTATGACTTCAATTAACTTAAATTTAAAAATGAAGGCAACTTTATTAACTTTTCTAAAATATTTCAGCGTTGCAATATTTTCTTTTTTTGCACCTATTTTTTACGCTTTTATACTTGTAGCAATTTTAGTAGTTACAGATACCATTACAGGGGTGATGAGAGCAGGAAGAAAAGACGTTGAAAGGATTAGTTCAAAAAAGATGTTTGCAATAGTTCCAAAACTTATTTTTTACTTCCTTTTAGTGATTGTAGCGCACGGAATAGCATTAGTTGAGCCTCAACTACCTTTTGTTAAATTCGCGTTAATTGGTATCTCATTTATTGAGATAAAAAGTATTGATGAAAATTTTAGGGGGTTATTTGGGTTTTCTTTTTTAGATCGTACCTTTCAAGCAATAAAACAAGTTAATCAAATTAAAAGGCATAAAGAATGAACGTATTTCAAAGATTTGTAGCGCCTACTCCGAAATTTTGGAAAAAGGTTAGAAATGTAGGGTTGACAATTGGCGCACTTGGTGGTGGATTGTTAACGCTTCCTGTTTCACTTCCTGCATCATTGGTAACTATTGCAGGTTATATGGTTGCAACAGGAACACTAACAGGAATTTTATCTCAAACAACTATTAAAGATGGAACTGAAAAACCTTAATATTGTTCAAACACCATTTAAGCAAGACCAATATATCCGAGAAGAAACAAGTAAAAAACAAATTTACCTTCATCATACAGCAGGAAATGGTAATGCTTTTCAAGTGTTTAAAGACTGGGAAAGAAGTCCGATACAAATAGGAACATTTGTTGCAATTGCAGGAAATGGGCAAATTGTTCAAGGGTTTTCATCTAAATACTGGGCTTATCATTTAGGAATTAAAAGTGAAATATTTTCACGTTATAACTTACCATATATTCCATTAGATAAATTATCTATTGGTATTGAAATATGCAACTGGGGATATCTTACAGAACGAAATGGAAGGTTTTACAATTATGTAGATAAAGAAGTTCCGTTGAATGAAGTAACTGTTTTAGATATACCATACAAGGGATATATTGCGTGGCACAAATACACAGATGCACAGATTGAAAGTGTAAGAAAATTATTATTGTACCTTGGTGATGTTTACAAAATAAATTTAGAATATAACCCAGATATTTGGGATGTAAATAAACGCGCTTTAAAAGGTGAAAATGGTTTGTTTACACATAATTCTGTTCGTAAAGATAAAACTGATGTGTATCCTTGCCCACGACTTATTAAAATGCTTTCTGAACTATGAAACTAAACGACCTCATCAAAGAACTTGATAACATAAAAAATCCTATCAAATTAAAGTTTTCTTTTGGGGTTATTTGTGACCCGATTAAGTTCATAGAAAATCACATATCTATTTTGAAAGCAAATCCAGGAAATAAAAGATTTTTTCCTTATTACAATCGTTTATTAGAGTTTTACCAAGCAAATAAATAAAAATAGTAGGTATAGGCGCAATAACTTCCTCTTTTCTTAATAGAACGCAACATTGATTAATAGCACTTTAGAAATATTGTGCTATTTTTTTATTAAATAATTATCGTTTATTATTGTTTTACGATAATAAATATGTATATTTGTAGAAATTAATTAAAACAAAACACCATGATTGAAATTGTATTTGGTCTTATATTTTGGTTTATATCAATCCAAATAGACAAAGCAGTACTTAGGTACAAAAAAGAAAAAGAAAGAAAACAGCGCGTTGCAGAGTTGTTTAGAGATGATCGACCTAAATATATCAACGTATGAAAATAGCGCGAAAGATTTTAATCTATCCTGTGAATATAGAGAACAATTAGTAGATAACTACATTAAAAAAATTAAATAATGGAAAAAGAAACAGAAGAAATAAAATTGTTTGACGCTCCTGATTTAGTTATATATAGAACAAATTTAGAAGGTTGGACAGGTTCTGATAATCTTTATTATGGAAAAGGTAAAGAAGGTGAGGAAAGAGCTAGAATGGCTAATTGTACACATTTAAAATGTAAATGTGGTAACATCTATAAAAAGAAAAGTTATTGCCAACCATGTTCTGATAAAAGAAGTAAAGAAAATTTTATAAAATTAGAAGCCGTTCATTGGGATGGTGAATCTCCTATATGTATTAGATGTGATGATAAATTCTTTTATGATATGGAAGATGTTTTAGAATATTGCGAAAATGAGGAAATTGAAATATCTGAATTGGAATTAATGGCTTGTGAAAAACAACTTAATATATCTGAAATAAATATTGACGAATTGAATGAAGAGTATTCTAATGGTGATTTTGGAGTTACGCACTATCACCCTGAAATAGCTAAAAAAGTAGAAGAACTTAACGAATTAATAAGAAATACAGAGCCTGTAATTTGGTTTCAAACAAATAAAAGAATTTTAATTTAAAAAAATATGGGAAGGGTTATTTTATTACTTAAAAATGGAAAATTAGAATCTCTTAAATGTAAATCAGAGGAAAGAGCAAAAGAGATTGCAAAAAAAAAGATTAGATGTAGCACGTTATGATTTTTATTCAGACAATCAAAAAGTAGATTATAAAAAAAAGAAAAAAGAACCTTATATTCCTGCTTCATTTGAAGAACTTGATAAAATGATTCGACAAAAAGCATTATTCGAAAAAAAGAATCAAATAAATTCAATTTTTAACCTTTAAATATTAATCAAGATGAAATCACAAATAAAAC
>Ga0247722_10002149_pt1 | contig 10381 bp, 7 predicted proteins | sample MSEWelMarce3H_FC_FD_189094 | JGI IMG/M metagenome (GOLD analysis project Ga0247722, IMG submission 189094) | Subsurface sediment microbial communities from gas well in West Virginia, United States - MSEEL Well Study Marcellus 3H_FC | ecosystem: Environmental > Terrestrial > Deep subsurface >...
GAGGATGGGGAGGGATGGGTAAGTATCGAAGTGGGTCAGCCTTCTGAAAGGCAGGAGCAGGAGCAAAATGAACAAGAAAAGGATTTGCCTGCGATGGAAGAATTTTCTCTAGCCCCTCAAGAATTTCCTTCTATGTTGACTCGTGGTGATCAAGAAACCGCCACGATTTGGGCAGAAAAGGTAAAGAAAAGTCTTGATCGTGCCGAAAAAATTAGAGTTGAATTTAAAAGAGGTAAGGACAATTCTCCTGATATGGGAACAAGGCTAAGTTTCTTTCGTGGTGGAATGCCAGGTCCTGATAAACAATAATGTTCTATGTGTAAAAGTGGTATTTAGAATACATACTATGTAATCTAAACACTAACTTCCAAAAAACCTCCCGTCTGAACAATTAATACCGGCAAGGTGTATAAAAGAATGCCTGTCTCTCCTGCTCCCGATTTTATGACGATCCGCTATAAGAAGGTAGTAGGACTCGGCCTTACGTACCAGGCCATTAATTTCGCCCAGGGCGAGTTCATGGGCCACCGCGTTCGCTTCGAAGTGCCTGTTGACTACATGAACCAGTATTTCCACTGGGAGCGTGCGGTTGGTGATTACCGCCCCACGGGCCGCTTTACGGATGAGGGCCGTGACGATGGTGAAATCGATAATCTCCCAAAGTTCGTCGAGTTCCTCGAGTGGCGTCTCGGCACGGACTACACGGACATCGACGGTGTTGCGGATGCCCTCAACTTCAGCTCCGATGCTCTAGACACATACAACGACTCAAAGCGTGATGTTGATGTTGCCAACCAGGAGACAATCGATGACTTCTTGGACGATCCCTTAGTAGGCACTGGAGATGTCGTAACACACTACGGTGCCAACGACTTGGTCATGGCGTATGTTCTCTACAAGTGCTTCGGCTCATCATCTTTTGATGCGCAGGACATCGTATACAACTTGGAGGATGCCTTCGGCATGTTGACATCCAAGGCGCTCGCGGAGGCGGTTCGTGACTCACTTGTGGCTGAGGATGCTCTTGCGGAGACAATCCTTGGTCAGACTGAGGAGCCCAAGCGTGGACAGAGAGGTAAGGTCGACGACATGTTCCGTGCGCTCCTTGCGGCGGACCCCAAGCGTTTCTTCCTCGAGGGCAAGCAGATCCCTGGTCTCTTTGAGACGAACTATGTCGGCAATGTTACGGATGCCTCAGGTGACCGCATCGGAGCTGGTAACTGGTGTCTCAAGGCGGGTGATGTCATTGAAATCCCCATCAAGCTCTACTTCAGAGCGCCTGTCACGGTTCTCTCAGTCGTCGACAATCCTAAGATGCCCAGCTCTGACTCACCTGAGCAGCCAGAGACGGTTGTCATCAAGGGCCAGCTTATACCAGAACAGGTTGGTAAGCCTTTTGACCCCACTGCCGAGGCGTGGGAACTCACAGAGGACTCTGCGAAGGAAGCCAACCGTGAAAATGTCATGAGCGTCCGCCTCCAGCTCTTCTGCTCTTCACCACTCAATGCGGAGAAGAGAACATATGCCACATCTGAGGTCGTGGATGATGCGGGTGCGCCTGCCGCGGTCCCACTCAAGATCGCCAACCAGATGAACCTCGTTTTCTACAACAGCTCATACTACCCCAAGCAGTCCTCTATCGCCGTCGTGCCCGTTGGAGGTAATGGCACATATGTATACGAAGCTGATGAACTCCCTGATGGCGTTACAATGCCTGACGAGGCGACGGGTGTTCTCGTGTTCAATCGCCGTGACGACTCTGGCGAGCTTCTTTCCCCTCTACCAGTCTCAGGCAGATACCCAGTTAAAATCACGGTTACATCCAAGGATGAGGAAGACGCTGATGTTACGGCTGAGGCGGACATCTTCATCTCAATCGACAGCGGCACGGGCGACAGTAATACGGCGTAAAAACGCATTTTTAAAACAAATTTTTGTTATACACTTTTAGTGCTTAACGAAAATTATAAACCCTATTAGAATGCCAGCCATTACGATCCGTTACAGAAAGACATTGTCTCTCGCCTTGGCGAACAATGCCATCAATTTCACTGAATCTTCCACTGTCGGTCACCGTGTTCAAATTCCAATGTCCGTCGATTACTTGAATACATTCTTTGTTTGGCAAAGAGCTTCAGGCAGTCCGAGACCCATAGGACATTTCCTTTCCGAAGTCAATTCACTAAAATTTATCGATATCCTCACAAATTCACTTAATAAGTCATATACAGATATTGATGGTTCCCCAGGTGGCCTCAATTATAGCTCATATATCTTAGATGCCAACTATGATTCTCGTACTCGGTGTGGCGGAATCAGCTCAAATGACATAATCATGGCCTATATTTTATATAAGTGTTATGGAACTTCCGCTGCGCCCACTATGGATATTATCTATAATCTGGAGGACGCTCAGAGAATGATTACCAGTGAGCAAGTTGCCTCAGTTATTGTTGATGCCTTGAATGATGATGAACAGCTTGCCTTGGGAACTACAGTAGATAAGGGTGGCGTTGATGCGATGTTTAGATATATTTTGGCTTCTAATCCTCTTCGTTATTTCAAGGCCGATGGCACACAGATCGATGGACTCTTCGAGACCAACTTCGCATGTGGAGAGGCAGATCCTCGTGGCCAAGGCTCCTGGGGATTCATGGAAAATGATATAGTTGAAATGAGATTGAATTTTAGCTTCCCCAAGGATGTTACACACACCACCGCTGATGACTTGGGAGGTAATCGCACAGTTGTCATCCCTGCTGGAAGCAACTTCGGCATTCGCCTACAGATTCTCGCCACAGATACTCCTGGTGGTGCCACTTCTAAGCAAGCTGCGGCCGCCGCCGCTGAAGCCGCTGCTCTAGGACTAAAAGAAGCGGCGGCTGCTTCTTCTGCGGCAAATGCCAGCATAGCCGCGGCAATGGCCGAACAACAAAGAGAAGCTGCCGCATATAGAACTACAATTGAAGAGGAGGCGTATACAAGAGCGGTGAATGAAAATGCCAGACATGCCATTTCGGCATCGAATGCGCAGGCCAATGCCGCAGCTGCTCTTTCTGCCTTACAAGAAGCTATTGTATCAGGAAGCACAGAGGCGAGTATTCAAAGCCTACGAGCTGCGGCAATAGCATCATCTGCCGCCGCAGCTCGTGCCTCAGTAATATCTATACAAGCCGCCACTGTTTTACAGAACGCAGAAAACTCCAAGGCCGCCGCTGAACAGCGTTTAGCAGAGGCAGAGACAGCCGCCGCCGTCGCCGCCGAGGCATCTGCGAGCGCCAATTCTATAACAGTTGCGGCGGCCTTAGCAAAGGCTCAAGCCGATGCGGCCACCATAGCAGCTACGAAATCTGCCGCTGAAGAAGCGACTGATCCTGATACAAAGATTCTCACGGATGCTGAAAATAAGTTACTTGACCCCCAGACGCTCACGGCCCTACAGCTAAGCTTGAGCACAGCAAACTCTAAGACATTAGCTGCTTGGGCTGCGTTTACAAAGGCTAAGAATGCCCATTCTCTCGCTGAAAAGAAACTAGCTTCAACAACGATGGACTTGAATTGTGCTATCCTGGGTAATAAGAGTGATGGTGAAATAAATATCCTACAAGCGCGTATTGACTCTGCCATTGCGACAAAGGCTGAGGCAGTTAAATCAGTTTCTCTCAGCACAACAGCTCTGATCATGGCCCAATCAAATGAAAAGAGCGCATTAGATGATTATACAACTACAGCCACCCAGGCAGCAGCACTTGCCGACAATGTTGCCAAGTCAGCCCTCACGCATGCTACCACCGCGCTCGCCGCCGCAACAACAGCTCTAGTTACAGCGACAACTTCTAACACAACCGCACAAACTGCTCTAACAACAGCGCAGGCTGCTCTAAGTGCGGCAATAGCTGGTGGAGCAACAATGAGTGATGTCAGTGTATTAAGATCATCAGTTGTCACTAAGACAGCTGCTGCTAAGACAGCTGCGACGGCTCTTTCTGCCGCAGGAGTTGCCAAGCTCGCAGCACAGGCCGATATGAATTCGCTTACAGATGCCGCAGCATCAGCTGCCGCAAAGATTATAAGTCTTCAGGCCGAGATTGCCGATTTAATAAATTCATATACTACATCTATCGCATCATTAGAGTCGTATGAAAATAGCCTAATAGTATCAGCAGATGCTGCCGCCCTCGCAAATCAACTCAATGAATCACATTTAAGAGTTGTGAATGCTTCAGCTGCGGCTGATCTTGCGAACGCCGCATATGATGTTGCCAAGAGACAATATGATGTTGCGGCCAAAGCGCCAGTCCCAGATGCGAACCTTGTAGCTAAGCTCAATGGCTATGTATTAGAGGCATCTGCCAAGAAGAACTCTACCGCATCGGCTTTAATAGCTGCGCGAGCCGATTATACAACGGCATATACTGGTGTAACAGAGAATGCCAGTTCTAAGGCGATCTTGGACTTAGCTGCCACAAATTTCACAACATCTGTTAATTCAGCCAAGGAAAATAACTTGGCCTTGGTTCTATACGATGCCATGGCGGCATCTAATGCAGCGCAGAATACAATGGATACTAAAGAAACAGAGTATATTTTAGCTCAAAATGCGCTAAATTCAGCCATTTCAGCCACTGCCACAATTGATGATATACGATCTCTAAATATTACTCTAGGCACTGCGAGAGATGCTTACCTAAATGCGACAACTGCCTATAACGCAGCACAGGCCGCTGTATCTGTGGCACAGCAGGGGGTAACTCTATCTGTCGATTCAGCGGCTGTTCTAACAAATGTCGCACTTCTACAAAGCGGGCAACAAGTTATAGAAAGAGCAAATGCCCTAGTTGATGATATAACAGCTAAATACGCAGATGCGGCTGCTACACAATCCATGCTTCTGAATGCTAAGGAAACATATACAATAGAATCTGCCGCCTTAGTCCAGGCTGTAAAGGCTGGCAAGAATCTCACTGAGATTCTACCGCTACAGGCTGCCCTACAAAAGGCTTCTATCGAACTAACTCGCCTCACATACTTTTCTGGTGGTAAGAATCTTGCCCTTACAAATGCACTAGCTCTTGGAACCCAAGATTCTATTGCAAAGGCTAAGATTGATTCTAGCACGGTTGTAATAAAAGTAGCAGCAGTTGTGTCAAAGATAAATACTTTGAATGCCATGTTAATAAAACTAAATCAAGATAAATTCACCGCCAAGACGGCATTTGATATAGCAAATGAGAAACTTATTGTGGCGAGGCTGGCACTAGATGCCGCGATCACTTCTGGAAAGACTATCCCAGAAATCCAGGCCCTACAACTAGAAGTTCAAGCTGCCACGAACACGGTTGTCTCAACCCAAAGAGAACTTACAAGAATTACTGCTGCAACCACACAGGCCAATACAGATGTTAGTATACTTACAGCCGAAGAAACTGCCATTTTAGCTGGTTCAACAAAGACTCCATTAACAGACGCAATCGCAGCCTTAACTGCAGCAAATGCTGCTATAACTCTAGAATCTAAGAGAACAGCAGCTGATATAATGGCAGCATCAGTGGTAAGTCAAACAGTGACTCTAAGAAATACTCAGAGTGAGTTGACAGCGGCGACAGATGCGGTTGCGGTGGCTCAAGATGTATATGACACAGCGAAGGATGCCTTAGAAGCTGCGATCGCGGCAGGTACAGATCTCGATGGATTGAAGGATGTCCTATCAGCTGAACAAAAGGCAGCGGCCGATTTAGCTAATGCCCAAGCTGTTGTAACATCTGCCACAAAGGCCTTTACAACTGCGCAAACTGCGGTCGCATCTGCGCAGTCAGTAGCAGCGATTCTGGCGTCAATCGCATTAGCTGCGGGTGTTTAAATTCGGCCTTCAGTGATAATGTATGGGTATTTATTCAGACGGTAAGATATATGGAATATCTATTCGTCTGGATTTAGTAGTATATGAAAAGATATATGAACAACCAATTACAGAAATTCAAATACAAGAAGCCAAAGATTTTTATAATTCAATTGGACAAGGTGATGTGAGTGTTTATGTAAAATGTAGCAGCACTTATAATTTAGAACCGAACAGTTTTATGTCATGGGTTCCGTCAAGCATTTTAATAGGCAAAGAGTAAACCAGCTCGCCCACCATAGACTCTCAGAATGTTATATGTTTCCGCCCATACATAGATTGTATAAGCTGGAACATCAGATTGCCTCATAGAACCACGGAAAGGCTTGAATGTTAAAGAAAGTTCTATACGAGTAATTTTATCCAAGTTTGCGTGTCCCATAGGCTGGCTTATACCGAATACCTCAGAGTTTGTGCCAAAGGGTAAATGATAGTAGTATTTATTATGCCAAGGTGTTTTTCGCTGTTCTATGGTCGGGAGGATGGATCGAAAGAATTCTGGTGAACTTGTTGAATATCGTATCATCTTTCCTTCATATAAGAGTTCCAAGCTCTGGATCGGTTCAGATTCTAGAGCCGAGAAGGCTGGGACCAACGGCGTGAATCTATCGAGACTCAAACCTTTGGCATCTGGCCACCAAGGCGCTACGAACCCTATTCCACTCAGATCTGTAATTGGAGCGCCGGATAAGTCACGAGTGGCTAAGAAAGGGGCATTCAAGAGATCTGCGTCAACTCTGTGTGCCATGAAATATATTTCTCGACAAGGATTGGGAATTCTCAGAGGGATTCTTGTGTTAAAGTGGCCCTTGGTTTCTTGTTTGAAAGAGTAATGCTGGACCACGGGATACGAAATATCTGCGAGGCGAATTCTGTTCGCCTCAGGGCGATCCAAGTAGACATATTCCAGCAGTACATAGGACTCCAGAATCTGAAAGGATTCGGGCATCTGAATGCCAGGAATACGGCGAACTCTTACCGATTTATCTGGATTACCATTCAGACCAAAGATTTCCTCACCGCTGGGATCTAAGACATAGAAGGGACTTCCTGCCATTGGGGGCATGGCGAGTAAGCCATTCACTTCTGGCACTGCCTTGACAGCCTCGTCGCCCTTCTGAAATACTCTCTCACAACCTTTTACAAGTGTCTGAGATGGAATAGCTGCGACCGCAGGCGATCCTGGTGTAATAACATATGATCTCGGATCCTTAATTCGGCTTGTGCTTACATATAGGGCATCAACTACATTATAAGAGGCACCTAGCTGAACCAAGTCATTCCCTATCGCATCAATGGGCAAAGCTGAAGAAGGGTCTCCACGTGCGAACCAAAAAGGAAGGGGTGTGACCACTTCTTGAATACCGTTGAATCCATTGGATTTAGGAGTAAATCCATCGTCATATCGACCTAATAGGCGATTCACTGTAGTTGTCTTTTCCAGAGGTGTGTGAAACTCATCTAAGACTTCTAAGAGGCGGCTGTCTAGAGTATCAATTGGATTTCCTCCAATACTCAGAGTTGCTGATGTAACTAAGGCATGGCCTATGGAATTCGTCCAACCGAAAGTTGGTCCTGCGAATTCTAGACCATTATCTGTAGCATACTTTCTCGCAGCTGCTTGCGTCGTAGAGATATCTGGCATTCGTGTAACAAGGAATGCTCTCGTAACCAAGTGTCCTCTTCTAGGAACGGTGATCTTGGCGCTAGATCCAAAGGCCGGTTGGTTGTCGAAATCGACACGATACCATTCTGTAGTAAATCGGCCAGCCTTTAAAAAGGTTTTCTGATAAGCCTCGGTCTGAATTTTTGGCGACAAGAGGCGTTCATCTTGAAGGCCCGAACTAAGAAGTTTTAAAAGGCCGGCCGACGCCATTCTGTTTGAATGTCTTTACTAAATCTTTAGCTGCCTAATTAGAAATGAGTGCCTTTATAGGAATTACGTATCTACATCTTTTGGGAGGCCTTGGTGTAACTGCGGCAAGTTCTCAGGTTCCTTTGACTTCAAACCGTTACATATTATTGGCAGAAGCACTTTTATCACTTTTGTTAATCTGGGTTATTCTAATGTTAGAACCCGGCCCAGTAAAGTATGGGTTAGCTATTGTGTTCGCTGCTGTCTTAGGTCAGATTCTCACAAGATTTGTAAAGAAGCTTGAGGATAAAAAGACTCTAGATGATGTCCTCATCATAGTTGCTGGTATTTTCTTGGCCATGACAGTGGTCGGATTCTACGATAATCAAAATATCCTAGGATTCGGCGTATACTTGTTTGCTGGTCTTATAGGTTTAATCATTGCTAGGATTCTTCTGATGCTGGGCCTTCTAGGTGGCGCTCCAACACAGGCGGTTTCGTCGATAAACACAGCCCTTTCATGGTTCGGCACTGCGCTCTTTACAGTCTATGTGGCATACGATACACAGCGCATGAAAGAGGATGCTCGTAGAAAGAAGAAGGACTATATTAATTCATCCATGGGCCTTTTCTTAGATGTCATTAATCTCTTTACAAATGTGGGAGATATTGTAGAATGAAAGCCCATGTTATAGTCCTACTGGCTCTGAAGGCATCAATGACTATACAACTGATTCTTATTTTAGCAAAAGTACAAACACAAAATAGTCTTGCGTATTTGATTTCTGATGTATTATTCAAGGGACTTCTAGGCGCCTTCTTATTTATGTATTTTATAATAAATGGTTCTCCCAGTTTTGATAGTTGGGATGAAGTCTTCATTGGATTTGGAGGTATATTATTGATGTTTGATGCCTTGTATAATGTATTCCCTAAAGTTTTATTAAAGTTCAATATACACTTTAATCCATATACATTAGATTTGTCAAGCCCTCCTGGAACCTGATCCACTGTAGGCTAATAACAAAGACCTTCACTTCCCATTCCAATTCGTAGCCCCCTGTAGGAGGTGTAATACCTAGACTTAGACGAACACTTTGTAACCTTGACGCATTAGCTGTGCCTGAAGGTTGGAAAGCCCCTGGATTCTGTGAAAAAGAGTAACCATAGATGTAATTCTCATATGCCGCCGCCCCACCTGGATGCTTCAAGGCAATATGTCTACGAAACCAGTTTTCATCTCCCTTTATAATATCTATACCATTGAATTGGATACTTGCCGAATGTAGCAGAGGCCGTTGAGGATTAAAGGTTTGGTCTAACTCAGCGCTCATTGTTGCCGAATAATTCGTCCATTCATTGTTATTCGCCGTCGCCTTACGACGAACAAACCATATAATTTCTTCAATTGGATTATTAACTTCTAATGGGAGCTGAATCTGGATTGTGTCAGAGACTTTGTTAATGAGATACTTGAGTGGCTCGGCGAAATGAAAGGTCGATACACATCTTATTAAATTTTCAAAGGGCTTTCTGAGAATCTTCTGACGAATCATAGTATCTGTATGTGCCGCGTGGGTAATTAGTTGGATTCCCTTAAATTGCGGTATATTTGAAGATGCTGTAATAATCTCAGTTAGACCCTCCAGTGTTTTAACTTTGAATTCCTTTCCTAATGGAGTATCGTCACATGTTAGGCGCCGCCCTGATAAGGTTCTGACACATTCATGAAAAGGTCTTAGATGAATATGAATACGCACGGAACCCTCCTTACATGCTAGTAAGGGAAAGCCCTGTAGCTTGATACGACTGAAGAAAAAGGGAAGAGGGATAAATAGAGATTTGCCTTGAGTTGGAAAGGGCTTATTCGCTGGACTTTGTAAAAGGGATGCCAGTGGCTGGCGGCCTAAGCCATCGGCGGCCAGTCCATACTGTGAATTTAAATCTTGGAATAGGCTTGTCACATTCAAAAAGTCACCGTCTACCGTTTCAATGGTCTGATCATTCACCTCAAACTCCGCCTTTTCAAGAATAACTGTGCCGAGTGAATTTGCGTAAAACCAGATACTAGGATCTGTGGTAGTGTATTTACCACCTTCTAAACGCATAATATCTGTGTCATTTAGCCAATGGTCCAAGTCTATCTGGAGAACTGTATTGAATAATAAGTCACCGCAATTCACCGATTTTAGATCAAATGTAAAGCGTTGACCGAAGCCTGTTGGACCTCGGAATGGAAACTGCTGTACACACATTGTAAATGGATGGATGCGTCTATCAGAGGGAAGCCACCAAGTTTTATCAGCTGAAAGGGGAGTAAAGGTATTATCCTGTATATCCCGTGGCGCCAAGTCAAGAAGTGTGACTATGTCTCCACTTGGCCTACTAAATCCTTCAGAGCCGATCGGTGCTTGTGGCAGGTCGCTCATCTATTGGTTATTATTAATTGATGGAAAGAAGTTCTGCGCGCCCCCTGCCATCCGTTTTGAATTCACAAAGTCCTTCTATTATTACGAAGAGTTCTGTGCTCGTTACAGTCAAGCCGGGCCTCGCTAGGTCAATATACAAAGTGGGTTTATCGGCGGTTGTGAAATTCACAGAACCGCCATCTTCTCGCCCTACTGGCT
>Ga0247722_10002150_pt1 | contig 10374 bp, 13 predicted proteins | sample MSEWelMarce3H_FC_FD_189094 | JGI IMG/M metagenome (GOLD analysis project Ga0247722, IMG submission 189094) | Subsurface sediment microbial communities from gas well in West Virginia, United States - MSEEL Well Study Marcellus 3H_FC | ecosystem: Environmental > Terrestrial > Deep subsurface >...
TGTGCTTGACGAAATATCAGAAACACAGGAAGACATGCCTCTTTATCGGTATCTAAAAGGGGTGCCTAATGCACGTCATGGATTCACGGAACAAGAAGAACTTTCGCCGCTGTTTGCTGCTTGGTTTCATAAAAACATGATGTATAGAACATTAAATTCTATTTCTAAAAATTATCCAGAAGTCACAAATATTCCACAAGAAGTTTTGGATAGAGAAAAATCACAAATAGAAGCAACTGTTTATGCTGGATGTGTTCGCTATGGTATAGATTACGAAATAGCAACATCTCAAGAAATCCTTAACTCCCTTCCTGAACATGATATTTTACCGACAGGGAATCTTATTAGATTTAAAGATGTGATTAAAAAACGTCAATCATATCAGTAGGAAAAATGAATAATAAAATATCTTTTGGAATAGTTGGTTCTGGAACTGCTGGCCTTGTAGCTGCACTAATGTTGAGAAAAACATTTAGAGATGCACAAATAACAATTATTTCATCTTCTCAAATTGGAATCATTGGTGTTGGCGAGGGATCTACAGAGCATTGGCGACAGTTTATGGAATATTGCGATATTCCTACTGAAGAACTAATTATCAATTCTTCAGCAACACACAAAAATGGAATCAGGTTTGAAAACTGGACTAACCATACTCCAGACTATTTTCATAGCATTGGCGGAATAGATGAAATTTTTGCTAACGGACTTTACGCATCATATATGGGAATGATAGAAGCCGGTAATTTAATCACTTCACAGACATCAAGTGTTGGATTAATTACAAACAAAATTTCTAGGCGGGATATTCATAAAACCGTAAATCAGTTTCACTTTGATACAAATCAACTTAATGACTATTTGAGTGGTTTATGTTTTAATAGAATGATAAAATTTATTGACGGTACTGTAAAATCTGTAAATATTGATTCAGAAGACGGATCAGTGGTTTCTGTAGTAACAGATTCCGAAGCAACAATAGAGGCCGATTTTTGGATTGATGCCACCGGGTTCTCTCGTATCATCATGAACTCGCTTCAAAACACTCAGTGGGAATCTTTTTCTTCGTACTTGTTGACTGATTCTGCTATTGCTTTTCCAACAGAATCAGATCCAAATGGTCAAATACGCCCGTACACACGTGCGCGAGCTTCTTCTTCGGGGTGGATGTGGGAAATACCAACTCAAGAACGTCGTGGTAACGGTCATGTATTTTCATCGGCACATACATCTGTAGACGAAGCAATACGAGAAGCAGAATTAATTAGCGGTTACAAAGTTGTTGACAACCCACGAACATTTAAATTTGATGCTGGATATTTAAAAAATCAATGGACTAAAAATTGTGTAGCGGTAGGCCTGGCTTCGGCTTTTGTTGAACCACTTGAGGCGACAAGTATCGGAAGCACTATTATTCAGATGAAATTTTTAATGCAAAACATTGCTTCATATAACAAAAATTCTGAAAAAATGCAAGTTTCTTATAATAAAACTATTGAACAAACAATGAGAAACATTCTTACAATGATTAGATTGCATTATATCTCCGACAGAAGAGATAGTAAGTTTTGGATTGATCAAGCAAACATGCCAGTAAATGAAGAATTACAGGAGTTGATTGACGTTTGGTCAGAAAGACCGCCTTCCAGATATGACAATGTTAATCAGGGGCATTTGATGTTTCAAACCCCACACCTAGCTCATGTTATGCAAGGGCAGGGATTGATACCAAAAGAACCGTCAGCAATTGCTCTAGATAGACTCGGAATAAGAGATATAGTTAACCACGAAATTGACAAGATAAGAAACTCCCGACATGGGCACGAACTCGTTGATCATAGAGTTGGTCTAATGGAAATAGAACTTATTGATAGAGAGTTTGATAATGGAATTTAATAAAAAAGTAAAACCAGGCCATGTGAGAATTACGCCTGAAGACAACAGGCTAATGACGATGCCTCCATACTTAAATGGTCCAACGACGATGCCGAAATGGTACAAGTCTTTAAGCAAGACACGCGGAATAAAAAAGTGCGCAGCAATAAATGACTATCTTTCTCTCGGCATAACAATACCTCTTTGGAGTAATCTTTATTTCAGACCGAATGAAGAAGATAATCAATGGGAGTCTCGTATCGAGAACATGTCTCCTCCACTACGGAATATTGGCGTATCTGGTTTTAACTACGAAGATAGCGGACAGTGCCCAATTCATGATGTTCGCAAAATTGAAAAGGCTCAGATACCTAAAATAATAAGTCCTTGGAGAATAGAAACTGCACCAGGATGGTCGTGCCTGTTTCTTCCTGTTTTGTGGGAACCAAGCGCAAACTATGATGTTCTTCCAAGCATAGTTCATACAGATTTTTACCATACAACAAATCTTGTAATCAATATTAAAACGAATACTGATTTTATGATTCCTTACGGAACTCCGATGTATCACATTATCCCATTTAAGAGAACAAGCGATTTTGATGTGATTGATTTTGAAGATGAATCATATTTTAAGTATGTTGAAAATAGTGGGTTTGGATCAGGATTCATAATGCCAAGCACTGGAACAGCCGGACCATATAGGCGCGCCAGACACAAAATTGATTTAGGGTTAGAAAACAAAAAATCTAAATGGCTAATTTTTGGCAAGAAATAACACCTTGCTATTTAAAAAATAGTAGAATACAATTTTCTTATGAATGAAATTTTCCCATCAATTTGGATCTATAACCAAATGTTTAAAAATCCAGAACTGGTTATTGAGTCGCTTGAAAAAGCGATAGATGAAAACGTTTTGCTTAATTGGATTTATGCAAGCACTGGTGACAACCAGGGCGACGGAAGTTTAAAAAATATTTACAGAAGCAACAAAACTATTGCAATGCCTAGAGACATCAACACTATTGATGGTTCTGAAAATTTAGACACACATATATTCAATCAGTTAACAGAACTTACTCGTGAATACTCGGATTTTTTTGGCTTAGGCCCAATGAAAGATGAAGGATATTCTGTTTTAAAATATGATGAAGGAACAGAGTACAAACAGCATTTTGACTGTGGTGGTGAACATAAAGATCGTGTGGCCTCAATGCTTTTGTACCTGAATGATGATTATGAAGGCGGAGAACTTGAGTTTCCATTTTTTGGAATCAAATATAAACCTTCTGCTGGAGATATAATTTTTTTTCCTTCTTCCTATTCTTTTGCCCACATTGCGCATCCAGTTACTAGTGGAACAAAGTACGCACTGGTCACATGGTTGTCCTATGAATGATATTGATTTATTTAAGAATAAAAAATTTATATATCTCGGAAACATTATTTCTCAAGATTTAGTTTCTGCCGTTTCCAACTATGCACTATTAAAAGAAGCTTATTCTTTTACTCCTGATACTGAACAGGTGATAAATGCTCACGCCGTTTATTCAGATTTTTTAATGGAGTCATTATTGGTTCAGTACAAACCAATAGTTGAAAAAGCGACTGGGTTGTCACTGCTTCCAACTTATTCTTTTTATAGGGTTTATAGAAGGGGTCAAGAACTGGTTCCACATATTGATAGACCGGCTTGCGAAATATCAATGAGTGTCTGTTATGACTTTGACTATATGGGTAAAGATTATGATTGGCCTCTATACATGGAAGACAATCCGCTGGTTATGAAACCAGGCGATGCGGCCGTTTACCGTGGCATGGATGTTGTTCACTATCGGCCCGTTTTTGATGTTCCGCAAGGTTCTTACCATGTTCAAGCTTTTTATCATTATGTTGATGCAAATGGGGTATATCCTAAATACGCATATGATGGAAACAAAAACTCCCACTTAAAAATCATAGAAAGTAAATAGAGTGTTTTTTAAGAAAATTATTTCCGCCATTAAGACCATGAGTTCTAAGGATTACTGGACACGGGTTAACACCGTTGAGGCTTGGGGTTTCGCTACTAAGATTGCCATTATTTTTCCTGGTCTACTGTTGGGGAAGCAATTTTGGTGGCTCTACATCTTTGCTATCGTTTCCAGCGTGGCTCTTATTTGGACTTCCACGAAGAAAACTCTTCCAACGATTATTTTGTTTAATGTCTTGTGGGTGATACTCGCAAGTTTGTCAATTATTAAACACTTTTGGTGGTTTGGCTAAATAATACCTTTCCATCAAAAGCCTTATAAATGCTAAAATAGGCCATGGAACGATTCTGGTATGGGGCAACCCTTAATAAAGTAATTGATGGGGACACCATCGAGTTAATGGTTGATCTTGGCTTTAATGTTCATCACAAAATCCGCGTTCGCCTATACGGTGTGAATACCCCAGAATCACGTACTAAAGATTTGGCTGAGAAGGCCATGGGTTTAAAAGCTAAACAATTTACTCAAGAATGGTTGACAAACCATAAGTGGGTATTTGTTAACACCATCCCAGACAAGAACGATAAATACGGCCGAGTCTTGGCTCGCATATTTTCTTCCGATGATATTAATAACCCGACTACCGCCTGCCTAAACATAGACATAATAGAATCTGGACTAGCCAGAGAATATTATGGCGTTGGTGACAAAACTTGGGATGAATACAAAAAGGAAACCAAATGACATTTTGGAATGATTTACTTGAAGAAATTAAAGGTTTTAGGTTTGAGAAAGACCTCAAAGCTCTTGGGAAACCAATAAGACCTAGAGGTCCTGATATTCCATTAGATGGTGATGGTGATGGTTTCGTTGTAGATCCAATTACTGGAGACGACAATATTCCTTTTGTTCCCGATGTTGTTCCAGGGTCAATATCAATTAGAAAAAACCACAAGCCGGCACCAGCGATGGTTGATAAGTGGCAAAAAGATTTAGAAGATATGACACCTGTCTGGCGCGAAGATCCAATGAAAGCAGCTGATGGGTCGTATTACGACTGGGAATGGGCTGATGAAACTGTCTACAAACTTAGTCAAAATCCAGATGGTTCTACACTTTCCAAATATGACTTAGAGGGCATAAAGGCTCACTACAAAAAAGAAGTTGATGACCATAATCGCCGTGATCCAGAGAATAAGAGCAAATCTGAATTGGCTGAATCGCAAGCAGCGCTTGATGAGGTTCAAAAAATGATTGACGATAAGCCTCAAACCGACAAACGAACTCCTGATCAAAAATTAACTGCACTATTTTTTCAAACAAGAAAAGATAAAACTGGCCCTCCTGAAAAACAAGTCAGAACAAGAGAAAATGACCGTCAAATACAACAAGATGCTGACAATATAAAATTTCTTCAAGAGCAATTAAAGCGCTTTGAGAAAGACCCAGAAAAGACAAAGCTAATCAACGAATCAATATCTCACCTTCAAGAATTCAAGAAGAAGAAATAATGACAACCTGGGAAGACTATACGGGATCAATTGTGGGGTTCAGATTTGAATCAAAAGCAGATAAAGAAAATTGTCCTCGCGCAACTCAAGACATTGGTGTAAATATTAAGAATCGCCAAAAAGCGATAGAGACTGCCGACTACGGCCCTTTAAACCCCAAAGAAGCAAACGATGCTTTCTGGAAGAAAAAAGGTGATCGTTGGGACGTTTCTCCAGAAGAAGCAAAGAAGCAAAAGTGTGGCAACTGTATTCTCTTTGTTCGCTCTCCACGAATCCTTAAATGCATTGAGGGTGCTCTCGGTAACGAATCGGGGGCTACTTGGGATATCGTAGATGCAGGCCAAATAGGTTACTGCGAGGCTTTTGACTTTAAGTGTCACTCGGAGCGCACTTGTGACGCATGGGTGGTGGGTGGCCCAACTGTCACAGATGGTGAAGCCAAAAAACAATAAGACTGCTAGGCTTCAAGTTCCTAACCCATAGTTTCGTTGAGGTATAATATGTCAGAACAACTTAATCCACAGTCAATTATTGATGAACTTATTAAAAGAGTAAATGCATTAACTCTTGAAAATGTCGTGCTCGCTGCGCAACTTCAAGATCACCGCAACCATCATGCTTCTAGCCAAGTAATTGATAAGGATGATGTCTTTTCGGAGGATTAACATATGGCGGCTAAAACAGTACACGCCTATACAGGCGCAGCTTATGTAGCCGCTACTCCCCGAAGGGCGTCAGCGTCAGCAATTAAAAGAATCTTTCATCCTTTTGCGACCAATATCTGGGAAGGTTTCGCAAATGCCGTTACTTCAGTATCCGGTTCAAATACTGCTACAGGAACTTTTCCAAACAAGACAAGCAATGTAACCGTCTCGTGGAGCAACCCAGCTGATACTGGCTTAACTTCTTATTATGATATTTATTATGATGTTGGTAGTTCTGGAACATTCATAAAGCACAACTCAACAAATGTATCAAAGTCTTCTACTTCATATACTTTTGGTGCTATTCCTGCCGCAACAAACTATAGATGGTTTGTTAGGGCTATTTCGGTGGCTGGATTAGCTACGGATTCTGCAACTTCCAGTGTTTTCTCATTGGCTGCGCCGGCTTCACGACCATTAACAGCAAATGCTGATGTTTTAACAAACGGCGTCTCTTGGACTGCTACCGCTGGTGTGTATCAAAGATTTTATGTTTATTATTCTTCAAACAACAGCACATGGACTGGCCCTTTAGAAGTTGCTTCTAGTATTAGCCAAACTTCATACGCATACCAAATATCAACTGCTGAATATGTAAATAGATATTGGCGCGTAACAGGACAAAACACAAACGCACACTGGAGTCCTGAAGCAACAGCAACAGTATTAACGCCTCTTGACTGTCGTCAGCTAGGAAACGATACAAACGGGTTTGTTGCAGGATCACCAGTAGCTAACGCAGCCACAGGAACATGTGGAAACAGGGTTTACACAACTACCACAACATGGACAAAAAGTGGGTGCTCCCCTTACAACACAACAAGCGGAAACATAGCAGCGTCGGACTGCGCAACCAACGATGACTGCTACACGCCACAAAACAACCCCGGCAGTGTGGGTTGTGGATGCAGTGGTACCAAAACTAGCAATTATGTTTCCTACACAGCGAAAGCAGGTTCAAGCTGTGGAGCCAAAGCCAACAGCGGTACCACCTATGGTTCGTGTACTGGCGACTGCCTAAAAACAGACACCGACTGCTACACACAATCCGCTGTCAACTGTGATGGTTGCGGATCACAAACCTCATATACGCGAGTTGCTGGAGCGGCTGATGGTGGCGGCTATTGCCCATTAACTGGCGATACTGGTGGGTGTGGCACATGGAATGAGGTTGCTGGAATATTTGGATCATATTATGAGAACTTTTTGGGGGATGGAGTAAACTGGGAAACTGTTATTGGATGCTATGGATGGATTCCGAGCAACGATTATTGGTGCTATTCTCCTAATAGTGGCTATACTAACCAATGGTTATTGTATCAATGCTCTAATACGGGTGCGCGCAAAGCAGTTCGTAAAACCTATGATGAGTGCTGTATACCAAGTTGTTGTTAATTAATTTTAAGGAAAAAACAAATGAATAATTTTGTAATAGTTGTAGATAACGAAGTTGTAGGGAATATCACTTTTTCGGATCAACTGCAAGAAGGTACAGATGTATCTAGATACCTTGCTATTTATAGAACACAACGAAAAAAGAGTTGAAGAAGGATATATTTGGGATGGACAAAACTTTAATCCTCCTGTAGAGTAACTGTATGACATCACCTTGGCAAGAGTGGAAAAAAAAGAATCTAGAACGTCAGGAAACTGGCGTCGTACGACCGTGGGATGTAGTAAATCCTGAAACGGAGTACATGGCACCTGAGGACTCTAAGGCTCGTCTAGATATCTGTAACAGCTGTGAGTTCCTTAATGCGTTGCATCAGTGCCAGAAATGTGGCTGCTTAATGCCCGTGAAGGTAACCATGAAACATGCAACTTGCCCAATAGGAAAATGGTAGCCACTTAAAAACTGGTATAATTTCATAGTCACTACTTTAGGGAAGACTATGAAGAAACTAGCAAGCTTAACAAGATTGCTTATATTCATTCCTATTTTATTTTTGGCGATGACTGGTTCAGGCAGTAAAACATACGCCTACCCAGAAAATCAAGGACCGGCCACATTCACAACAACTGGCCCTAATGATTACTATTATGAACTTGAAGCGGGAACAACTTTTACCGTCAGAACCTACGCCCAACAGTACAATATTGATAGTCAATTATGGCTGTACGACAGCAACAACACAGTACTAGCAGTAAATGACGATTACTTTGGTCTAGATTCATATATTTCCTACAATGTACAAACAACAGGAACCTACCGTCTTCGTACAAGTGTTTGTTGCGGAAACCCTGATAGTTGGCGAGGAACTTCATATGTGGTGGAATCAGGCTCTGCGCCGACAAACGCTCCACCCACTACAACTACTACAAGTACAAGCACTACAACTACTACAAGTACAAGCACTACGACTACTACTCTTGCTCCTTACCTAAATACTCCACAATCACTGACTGCAACAAACACCACTAATGGTGTTGTACTGAACTGGGACGCGCCTACTTCAAGCAACACCAACATTGGTTCCTACACAATTAATTTTTGGGACTTAGACGAAATCGGTGGAACAGCAAGTGGAGGATGGGGAATATGGACTCCATCTTCAAATACTTCATACACTTTGGACTACACAATGTTCACGGGCAATAATCCAGTTACAACAGGTTATGGTCCTGTTCGTTTTTGTATTAAAGCATCCACTTGGGACGGCAGTCAAGGTTCCAGTCTTGCCGACTCGGACTGTGCCTATATGGATCTAGACGTTCAAGCCCCTATTCCGCCCACAACTACAACCAGCAGCACCACGACTACCACCACTCTGCCGTTAACTCAGGGAAACAACGGGTGCGGGCCGTATCGGGCATTTACTGTTACGGGAACTACGGGGGGAACAGTGTGGGGTTCTGGGCCATATACAGACGATTCAGCGTTCGGTGCCGTTGCAGTTCACGCGGGTTTGATTGAAGTTGGAGAGACTGCTGTTATTGAGCCTTATGCCGTGGATAACTATTCAATGTATAGAGGAACACACGTAAATGGCGTTCATACTAATGATTATGACTCAGGATGGTGCGGTTTTTTTGTCAAGCTTCTTGGCACAGAAACCCCTACTACTACCAGTACGACAAGTACATCATTACCGCCCACAACGACCACAAGCACACTAGTAATTTCACCACCTAATAATACAACAACTACTACCGAACCAGCGGTTGTCCCTCCTCCTGTTGAGACGATTCCAACAGAAAACACCACTGTTTCAATTCCTGAACTAGAAACACCAATTTCTCCTACTACAACGACTCTTATTCAAACAATATTTGACCCAGTGGAGGTAACCCCAGTTGAGACACCCCAGAGCGAAGGTAACACCGAAGGTGATGGACCCGCCACCTCGATACCACAATATGCCCCAGAACAAGAGACAACAACACAAACGGACGAACCGCCGGTAGTTGTACCTGTGGATACTCAAGAAGCAGCCAATGCTGCTGTTGAAGACATTTTTGACGGCCCTATGTCTGATGCAGGAATTGCTAACGCTATAGATGACCTAGTTGCAGAGGCAGAAACACCAACACAACTAACCGCTGTTGTTAACTCGCTTCTTGACCAAGAACTTTCAGATACTCAGTTTGCTACCGTAATTGAATCGGTGTTTGATGGACCCATGTCTAACGAGAACTTTGCTGCTGCAGTGGACGCTGTTTTTGAAGATCCAACTCAACTGTCGGAAGCACAGTTTGAAGACGCGGTTGTGGCAGTATTTGATGGTCCATTGTCTGATGCTCAGTTTGAAGACGCAGTAGAAGCAGTCTTTGAAGATACAAAGACTCTTAGTGACGAACAGTTTAACACTGCGGTGCAGGCGGTCTTTGATGAGCCGCTAACTACTGAACAATTCACCGAAGCCCTTGGCGCGGTGTTTGACGAGCCAATCACTGACGAGAAGTTTGACGCAATTATCGGTGCTGTTTTAGACGAGCCAATTTCAGACGAGCAGTTTGAAGAACTGGTTGCGGCTGCAGTTGATTCGGTTATTGAAAATGGCGTTACCGAAGACCAAGCCGTAGATCTTGCTACAAGCGCAAAAGTTTTGGAAAGCATTGACGGCGAACAAGCAACAGAAATCTTTGCTACGGTTGACATCAGTGCAGTAACCGAAGAAGAAGCAGCACAACTTGTTGAGGCAGTTCAGAGCGCACCGACTGAAGTTAGAGAAGCAATGGAATCTGAAATCAATGTATTCCAAGGGGCGATTGACACATATGTCCCTATTGGTAGTTCTATTCCCATCTCCACGAGAAGAGTGCTTATAGCGATGGCAGCTTGCGCAATGGTTGCCCCTGTATCAATTAGGC
>Ga0247722_10002151_pt1 | contig 10372 bp, 10 predicted proteins | sample MSEWelMarce3H_FC_FD_189094 | JGI IMG/M metagenome (GOLD analysis project Ga0247722, IMG submission 189094) | Subsurface sediment microbial communities from gas well in West Virginia, United States - MSEEL Well Study Marcellus 3H_FC | ecosystem: Environmental > Terrestrial > Deep subsurface >...
TTTTCACCCGATAAAAATTCAGAAAGTAGATTTAGATTAAATAACGGTTGTGAGGTTAAGGCGGTTGCAACATCACCCGATGCATTACGTGGTTTCACACCCACAATACTTGTATTTGATGAGGCGGCATATATTGATGCGGGTGAAGATTTTTGGGCAGCATCTATGGCATCCCTATCAACGGGAGGTAAGATTATTCTTATTTCAACACCAAATGGTTACGACCCAATTTACTACGGTGTTTATGACCAAGCGTTAAGAGGTGTTAATGACTTTCACATTACCGATTTAAGGTGGTTTAAAGACCCACGTTACACTAAAGATTTAAGATGGGTAAAATGTACCGATATTGTACATTATATGTTAAATAGGGAACAATACAACGATGATGAGATTGTAATGTCCGATTTTAATATTGAGAAATATAATGAATACTTAGATGATGGTTATAAACCACTATCATCGTGGTTCGAGTCTATGTCTAAAAAGTTTAAATACGATAGACGTATGATTTCTCAGGAATTGGAATGTGATTTCTTAGGTTCAGGAGACTCTGTTATCCCTGGAGATATTCAAGAGAATATTGCAAAAAATATGATTCGCATTCCAAACGAAAAATATATGCAGGGTACGTTTTGGCATTGGAAAGAACCAATACAAGGTCATAGATATATTATGGGTGTCGATGTTAGTAGAGGAGATAGTGAAGATTTCTCATCTATCAATATCGTTGATTTTGATGATAGAGAACAAGTAGCCGAATACATTGGTAAGATACCTCCAGATGATTTAGCTGCAGTTGCATATAAATGGGGACTGTTATATGGTGCATTTATAGTAATCGATATTACAGGAGGTATGGGAGTTGCAACATCAAGAAAGTTGCAAGAGATGAACTATAAAAATTTATACATAGATGGTATTAACACTCAAAATATTTGGGAGTATAATAAGAAAGCAACGGAAAAGATACCCGGTATAAATTTTAACAATAAAAGAACACAAATAGTTGCGGCATTTGAGGAACAATTAAGAAAAGGATTCATTGTTAGGTCTAATAGATTATTAGGAGAATTGAATACTTTTGTTTATCTTAACGGTCGACCTGACCACATGAAAGGACAACACGATGACTCAATTATGAGTATGTCCATGGCGTTATATGCCGGTGACATGTGTTTCAATCAATTGGAAAGGAATGAGAACGCGAATAAAGCGATGTTAGAATCGTGGACTGTATCTGAAAGAACGTATGAACCAAATAAATCATTTTACTCTTATGGTACATCATTTGACCCAATAGGTTTAATGGCCACAGATGATAATTTATTTCACGGTGATAACCCATCAAATGTTCCAAAAGACAGTTATAAAGAATACTCGTGGTTGTTTGGTAAACAGAGATAACCATTGATTATTACAGAAAAATAATTTAGATTGTTATAATTAGTATTTATAGATATGGCAAAACAAAATTTAACGATATTTCAAAAATTAACTAAAACGTTTGGTTTTCAAGGTCCTAATGTTGAGGCACCGCCATCTTTTCAATTTTCGAAAGATGAGTTATTAAAAACTGACAGTAAGGAAGATTTTGAAAACGCGTTATTACAAGCACAACAGAATCAATATGTTGCAGATAAATGGGCAAAAATTGACCAGTCGTTATATAACCAATCGGTATATTACGAACCAAATAGATTATCCGCATATTATGATTATGAATCAATGGAGTTTACTCCTGAAGTTTCAGCATCATTGGACATCTACGCAGAAGAATCAACAACGATGTCGGAGAAGGGTGAGATATTAACAATATATTCTGAATCTAAGAGAATTGAAAACATTTTAACTGATTTATTCAATAATGTCTTAGACATCAATACGAACCTACAGATGTGGGCTAGAGGTATGTGTAAGTACGGTGATGATTTCGTATATCTAAAAGTGGACCCTGATAAGGGTGTTATTGGTTGTCAACAATTACCAAACATTGAGGTTGAGAGAATTGAGGGTGCGGTTCAGAAGGTTCCAAATCAAACAGGGTTTAATACTAATACTAAATTACCATCGAGAGAATTAAGATTCGCATGGAAAAATAAAGATTTAGAATTCCAAGCTTGGGAAATTGCACACTTTAGATTATTAGGTGACGATAGAAAGTTACCGTATGGTACATCTATGTTAGATAAGATTAGAAGAATTTGGAAACAACTTTTACTTGCAGAAGATGCAATGTTAATTTATAGAACATCAAGAGCTCCTGAAAGACGTGTGTTTAAAGTGTTCGTTGGTAACATGGATGATAAGGATATTGAGCCTTACGTACAACGTGTTGCTAATAAATTTAAAAGAGACCAAGTTGTCGACCAAAAGAACGGTCAAGTGGATATGAGATATAATCAAATGGCGGTAGACCAAGATTATTTCATCCCTGTTCGTGACCCGGCACAAACAAGTCCGATTGAAACATTACCTGGAGCACAAAACTTGGGTGAGATTGCGGATATTGAATACATCCAAAAGAAATTATTGGCAGCATTACGTATTCCTAAAGCATTCTTAGGTTTTGAAGAAGTAGTTGGTGATGGTAAGAACCTTGCTTTAATGGATATTCGTTTTGCAAGAACTATCAATAGAATACAAAAATCATTAATACAGGAATTAAATAAAATTGCTTTAGTTCACCTTTATCTTTTAGGTTTAGAAGATGAATTACACAATTTCACATTATCCTTAACAAACCCATCTGCACAATCTGATTTATTACGTATTGAACAGTGGAAAGAAAAGATTACATTATATAAGGACGCAACATCCGACCAATCACAAATGGGTATATTACCTGTTTCACATACTTGGGCTAAAAAGAATATTCTTGGTTTAAGTGATAACGATATTATATTAGATTTACAACAACAACGTCTTGAACGTGCATTAGGTGCCGAACTTATGGTAACTAACACAATAATAAAACGTTCAGGTGTATTTGATGAAGTTGATAAGAAATACGGTATCTCTGAAGATGAAAGAACTAAATTAGAATCTTCAGGTGCAGGTGGAGGAGCAGGAGCCGACGCAGGAATGGGTGGTGATATGGGTATGCCGCCACCAGCAGAATCTGCACCGATGGAAGGTGGTGGAGCACCGTTAAGTGAGAGTAGAAAAAATAAAATATTGGGAATGTTAGGTGAAGGCGATGAAATTGCCGACTTATTTGATATTAATAAGGCCCAACAGAATATTTATGAAATAGAGAATAAATTAAAAGATATCTTAAACGATTAAAAATGACAAATTTTGGAACACTAAAAACTAAAATGTTAAGTAAATTAACTGAAGCCTACACTAAACAGAATAAGGCGGAAATGAAAGACATTTTAAATACAATTAAAGAAAACAAAGATTTCAAAGAAATGTATTTGTTTTATGAAGATATCGAAACCAAGTATTTCGACAATAAAGAAAACGCAAGACAATACGTTGATGGGATTGGTTCCATTTTAAAAAATCATATGGTATCATTACAAGAATTTTGTAATACTTTAGATAAGAAAATAGACATCAGTGACATCAATGAAAATGAAGTGTACACAGCTCTTGACCATTTATGTGAAAGAGACATGTTAGGAAACGTAGAGAAGAAGGTTGCAGCTAAGAATAGACTTATGGAACATCTTACAACTAAAAAAGAACCAGTGGTATCTGAAGACACAACTTACACATCTAATGAGAATTTACTACACGCAGTGTTAGCTAATAACTTTAATGTACTATACAACAACAATCTAACTGAAGAACAAAAAGAAGAACTTAAATCAATCCTATCATTATCTAATGAGGAAATTGAAACTAAGACTGTAGATTTAAAAGAAAGTATATTAAGTTCGGTATCCACATTATTAAATGAGGCTAACGATTCCAATCTAACTAAAAAACTAAATGACGTTAAGGATGAAGTGTCCCAAATGTCACCATCAAGATATAATGTATACAGATTAACAGAATTGAAAAACGGTCTTATTTAAGACCGTTTTTTATTTGTTCCACATATATTGCCTTTAATACTTCTTTCCTTCTTATTACTGAAGGTTTAACAAATTCTTTCCTTTCTCTCAAATTTTGAATTTGTTTAGTTTTTTGAACTTTATTTTTATAGCTCTTTAAAGCTGTCTCAAGGTTTTTTTCCTTACTTAAATCGATAATAATCATTATATTCTAGTTTATTTATTAATATTTTTTTGATTTACCAAATATTTTGGTTATATTTTATATATCACCATAATAAAATAAATATGAACAAAATTAATGAAAACAGGGAAATTTTTACCCTTGGGACACCATCATAACGTTAAAATAGGATATGGTACTGTGGATTACAAAAATCTAAAGACAATATACTTGAAATTTAACTCATGGTTACTTCCAAACAACGACACAACCGATTATGAATCTGTAATCGCAAAAACAAGAAGAACAATAAAATCAAGAATTTACGATTTAAACAATCAATATTTCAAAAGAGAATGTATTGTTGATTTAGATGTAAGAACTAAAGGAATTAAATTGGATAAAAAATCATTCATGAACTTAGAAATAACGTTTTATGTTGAAAAGACATTCGATATTAAATCAAAAGAAATTAAAAATTTGATGAAAGAAATATGTGAAACTATTATTGTTAATGATTTAAATGATAGGAATATATTTAATTTTTTCAAAAACAAAGATTAACTCTCGATATTGATGTATTTATAGTAATAAAAACTATAAATGAAGGTACTAGGAGCAAACGAAACGGGAAGAGGAATATTAATTGAATATGACGCTGGTCATGTATCTCCCGACGACAATAAGAAGATTATAGCAGAAATGAAGGATATGGACTTTTCACAAGACCTTATCCTTTATGCTGTTTTACAGAAGTACGACACACCAAATAAAAACGGGAGAATCTATCCCGAGGTTCTTTTAAAAAGAGAGAACGAAAAATACCAAACACTTATTCAAAAAGGTGGAGCTCTTAATGAGTTAAACCACCCCTCATCTTCACTTATCGATTTAGATAGAGTTTCTCATTCTATATTGGAAACTTGGTGGGATGGTAGAATTCTTATGGGTAAGATAAAATTATTCACTTCTCCAGGTTGGAAGAAAATGGGTATTGTATCTACTAAGGGTGACCAAGCCGCAATGTTAATTATGAATGGGGCAACTTTGGGTATTTCCTCACGTGGTGTTGGTTCATTAAAGAGTATTAAAGGTCAAAATATCGTTCAAGAAGATTTTGAATTGGTATGTTTTGATTTAGTATCGTCTCCATCAACACCCGGAGCGTATGTTTTCCAAGATTTAGGTGATAGAGACAAATTCCAAGAATCTGTTGAAGAAGAACCTAAAGATATGGACAAAATGAAATCACTAATGGGGAAACTTGATAGTTTTTTATCGAAATAGTAATTTTTATTAGTATATCGATATTGAAAACGAAATTTTCCATAAAACCGTAGTATTTATAAGATAACAAAACAAATAATTAGAATGAGTCAAAAATCCGTTTTAGAACAAGCGTTACTTCAAGTTAATACACTTGAAGAAGCCGTAAAGCAAAATGCAAAGGGTATACTTTCTTCAGTAATGAAGCAAGAACTAAATGATTTGCTTAAAGAACAAGCAGAAGACGAGGACCTACCAATGGTTCCTGATGAAGAAGAACAAGATGTTACAGGTGATGAACCTGGAGATGAAGAAACTTCGATAAGCGACGAAACCGCAGATGACACCGATTCAGAAGATGAAGAGGCTCCATCTTTAGATGACGAAGCATCAGACGACGAAATGGCAGACGAACCTGCAGATGACGATTCAGAAGACGTACTTGATATGACTAGTGCATCTGATGAGGAAGTATTGAAAGTGTTCAAAGCTATGAAACCTGAAGATGGTATTGTTGTTAAAAAAGATGGTGACACTATTAGCTTCTCTGATGAAGATGATGAATATATCATCAAATTAGATTCAGAAGAAATTGAAGATGAAATGGCAGAAGGTGATGTTGAAGCCCCTATGGCTGAAACTGACGGTATGATGCCAGATGACATCAACGAAGAATTTGATGAAGAAGGTGACGAAACTATCTATGAAATCACACTTGACGAGGAAGAACCTGAATTATCTGATGAAGAAATTTCTGAAGAAGATGAGGAAGAAGAACCCGCTAAGGAAGTTGAAGCGACTGAAGCAGCAAGAACATTTGCAAACGACGCAAGAAAACCAGCCACACAAGGTAAAAAATTCAAAGCTGGTCGTCATGAAATGAATGAAGAAGTTGAAAAGTTGAAGAAACAAAATTCTGAATACAAAAAAGCTTTAATTCTTTTCAAAGACAAACTTAACGAAGTTGCAGTATTCAACGCTAATTTAGCATACGCTACAAGATTGTTCACTGAACATTCAACAACAAAAAATGAGAAATTGAACATTTTGAAAAGATTTGATACAATTTCTACAATAAAAGAATCAAAAAATCTTTACTCTTCTATTAAATCTGAATTAGACACTAAAAAACCAATGACTGAGTCAGTAGTAGAAAAGTTAATTTCAACTCCAACTACTTCTTCAACTGAAGTTTTATCTGAAGCGAAAGCTTACGAGAATCCACAGTTTAAGAGAATGAAGGATTTGATGAGTAAAATGAAATAAAATAATAAAATAAAACCAAAAAACAAAATATTTTAAAATGGGAGCATTATTAGAATCAGGTATGGTCGGTAACATAGGTCTTAAGCACCTTAGAGTTATCAAAGAAGATACCATCAAAAAATGGGACGAATTAGGATTCTTAGAGGGTCTTGGTGGTCACCAAAAAGATAACATCGCGCAATTGTATGAAAACCAAGCGTCTTATTTAATCAACGAAGCAGCAGTTTCTGATGCTAGTGGTTCTTTCGAGACAGTAGTTTTCCCAATTATCCGTCGTGTGTTCTCTAAATTATTAGCTAACGATATCGTATCTGTACAAGCTATGAACTTACCAATCGGTAAATTATTCTACTTCATTCCTAAAATTCAGGAAAGAGATGGTGGAGACCATTACGCACCTTACGGTGGTAAAAATGGTGTTACATCAAACACTAACGTAGATAATGGATATGGTGCAAATTCAAGAAATCTTTATGACCGTTTCTACGAAGCGGGAGATGGTAACAGCCCTGATACAGGATTGTTCGATTACTCTAAAGGTTCTTATTCTGACGAAACATTAAACGCGGTTGCTGTTGTTGCATTCTCTAACGGAGTTGCTGGTGACGTTGCTGCAGGTGCATTAACTGGAACTTCACAATCTTCATTGGTTGTTAAATTCTCTGGTTTCACTAAAGATGGTCAAGGTAAATTAGTAGGACCAAACGGTTCTGTAATGGATACTGAAGAATTTTTAGCTTCAGCTGAAGTAATTTTCGGTGGTGAGTCTAAAAACTTTAACATCGTAACTCAAAAATACGGTAAAGGTATCATTGAGTACGGTAAAAAATCAACTTCAACTTATCCAGGTGGTAAATACAATGACATTTGTGATGAAGAAGGTGTAATCTACGTTAACGTTGATTTACAATCTTACAGTTCAACTGCAGGTTTTGCAAACGTGACTTTAACATCAGGTTTCACTGCAAGTGCTATCTCATTAAACTTTAGAGTTTATGCTGATATGGAATTTGAAGATAATATCGGTGAAGTTTCTTTCGATTTACAATCTGTAACTGTTTCAGTAACAGAAAGAAAATTAAGAGCTAGCTGGTCTCCTGAATTGGCTCAAGACGTTAGTGCATTCCACAACATCGATGCTGAAGCTGAATTAACAGCTTTATTATCTGAGCAAATCGCAGCAGAGGTTGACCGTGAAATCTTACGTGATTTACGTAAAGGTGCAGCTTGGTCAGCTAAATGGGATTACAATGAGTGGAAATACGGTAATCAAGGTGCGTCTTACGCAGGTTACACTCAAAAAGACTGGAACCAAACATTGGTTACAAAAATCAACCAATTATCAGCTCAAATCCACAAATCTACCTTAAGAGGTGGAGCAAACTGGATTGTTGTATCTTCTGAAGTTTCTGCAGTATTTGATGACTTGGAATATTTCCACGTTTCAAACGCAGGTGCTGAGCAAGACCAATACAACATGGGTATTGAGAAAGTTGGTACATTAGCAGGTAGATACCAAGTTTACCGTGACCCTTACTTCCCAGCTAATAAAATATTAGTAGGACACAAAGGTAAGTCATTGTTAGACGCAGGTTATGTATACGCACCATACGTGCCATTACAGTTAACTCCTACAATGTATAACCCTTTCAACATGACACCTATTAAAGGTATCATGACAAGATACGCTAAGAAAATGGTTAATAACCGTTTCTTCGGTACTATCACAGTAAGAGGTTTACAATCTTTCAGTTTAGATACTTTAAGATAATCTTAACGGATGTCAATAAAAAAACCCTCGAAGAAATTCGGGGGTTTTTTGTTTCATTTATTTTCACTATATTTGCACAATGGGTGATGTTGATTATACAAAGTTAAGGTTAGACGTTTTAGAAAAGATGATACATTCAAGAGATATTGAGTGTAAAATCAAGAAAGACGAGATGATTAAGATGTTGAAATTAGACGACGAGGGGAAGTATAAACCACCTATGAAGGAAACAACATACGAAAAATCGGAGGGTGGGTATATTGTGAGTATAGATTTAAGTAATCAACCACATTTAATACAAATGGGTAATTTAGTTTTCAAAAAAGAAGCTAAAAATCTACATAGATTCGCCAATGGTATGTTATACTATTGGTCAAAACAAAAATTAATATAATATGAATTGGACTGAATATTTTTTAAACATCGCAGAACAGGTTAAACTAAAATCTAAGGACCAATCTACACAGATAGGTGCAGTTATCGTTGGGGAGGACAAAGAGGTCCTTTCTACGGGTTATAATTCATTTCCGAGGGGATTGGACGATTCATTACAAGAACGTCAGGAAAGACCTGAAAAGTACTTTTGGATGGAACACGCAGAACGTAATGCAATTTATAACGCAGCTCGTATTGGTGTATCACTAAAAAATTCAACAATCTATCTTACTTCGGGGTTACCATGTATGGACTGTGCCAGAGGTATTGTTAATTCAGGAGTTAAAATTGTTTACTGTAAACAGGTGTGCACAACTAAGAATAAAGATAAATGGGAAGAATCCCAACAAAAAAGTCTTGAATTACTTGGGGAGTGTGGTGTTGATGTAATTTACTATTAATTACCAAGTTTTACAAGCCCAATAACGTGGTTTCCAACGTGGACCTGGACTGTCACATTTCATTCTTGCTCTAAATGATTTTCTTCTTGCAGGGTTATTCTTTTTTATAACCATTCTTTTACCCTTTGCAGACTTACCACCAAAACCAAAGTTTACCTTTACAACCTTACCACTATCATTTTTAACGTAGACTTTAAATTTCTTAATGTCACCTTGCATGATTTTACCTAATTGAACTTTACGACCTTGGTACTCGGCCTCCATTAGAGTTTCATCAAAAATAATGTCACTATCCTCAACTGTACCTAACTCATCTTCATAGATTAAATCAATGTCATCTCCGAATAAATCTAAGTCTTCATTCTCATAAAGTTCTCTACATTCGTCGATTAATTTATTATATCCCTCAGTTCCAATTTTGTATATGTTTTCAACAAGAGTCTTTTTTGATGATAATTGATATTTCAATGCATTAGAAATGTCAACAGACTCATTAATTAGTTTGGGTGATAATTTTTCTAAATTAAGTCTAATGTATTGATTTTCAGTTATTTTCACTTTAATACCACTATTTTTTGGTTCATTATTATGTCCACATTTATGACACACATATGGGTCATCTCCACCTTCTGATAGTTTCCAAGACCATCCACAACCACTACAATTAACCTTACTTAGTTTCTTATCTTCATCGAAATGTGTCATAGTTGGTTTATTACCTTTACCAACTTTAGGTTCATTTCTTTCTGCGCTTCTTTTTTGTGTTGTCATTGACTTCTTTTCTTTTTTACTGTAAGAGGATGCCACTTTTGGAGTGTCCTTAGATACTTTTTTAGATGGTCGACATTTTGGATAAGATTTTCCATCGGCATCTTTTCGACCACATGGTGGGTGTTTTCCGTCAACTTTTTTACTAACATCGACCCATTTTTCCTTAAACCATCTTCTAAGGTCTTCTTGTAAGACCTCTCCTGATTTTAACGATTCTTCGATATATTCTTTATCTTCTTTGGATACGATAATATTCATATTATTTACATTTTTTTCCAACCACCACCTTTAG
>Ga0247722_10002152_pt1 | contig 10368 bp, 6 predicted proteins | sample MSEWelMarce3H_FC_FD_189094 | JGI IMG/M metagenome (GOLD analysis project Ga0247722, IMG submission 189094) | Subsurface sediment microbial communities from gas well in West Virginia, United States - MSEEL Well Study Marcellus 3H_FC | ecosystem: Environmental > Terrestrial > Deep subsurface >...
TTGTTGTTTTTTTATAAGAATTTCTAAAGTATTTACGATTTTTTTTGAAGTATTGTTAATAGATGTGTTTGTTTTTAAAATTTAATTTAGGTTGTAATCATCTGATTTTGAGGAGAAATAAAATCTTTTTTCGTAGCTGTTGTATTTTTACTATTTTTTAGTATCTTTGTAATATCAAAACGCATTAAAATCTAGATCACAAGTAGTTATATTTACGATAGTTTAAAAACATAATTTATTGTATTATAATTCATTTTTTTAAAACAAATATGAAAAAAACAAATCATAAAACAAAACAATTCTTATTTTTTTGTTTATTTTTTTTATTTAATTCTGCTTTTTCACAAGATGAAAATTCCGAAAATTCATTTGAAAACCCTTCAAACCCTACAACAATTAATGGTCATGTTTATTTTGATCAAAATGGAAATGGCACACAAGATTCGGTTGAGCCAAATAGTATCAATATTGACATTATTATTTTCCAAAGCAATGGTGGTTTACAATCTATAACTACTGATGTTAATGGCAATTGGATCGCTACTGTTCCTGCTGGAATCACTAATATTTATCTAGATACAAATGATTTATTAGCGGGTTATACCATCACCGAAGGTACCGATCCCACAACACTAAATGTTATTGCAAATCAACCCAATTATGCAGGGATTGATGGAATTTATTATTCTGGAACTTTATCAGGACATTTGTATTTTGATACTAATGGAAATGGAATTCAAAATACAGATGAACCCAATATGCCTAATGTATCAGTTTCAATTACAGATGGTTACGGGACTAATCAAATTGTTTCAACAAATGCACTTGGGAATTGGCAAAAACAAGTTGCACTTTCAACAGCAACGGTTTTAATTGATATTTCAGATCCAGATTTTCCATCGGGAGCTACACAAACAGAAGGCGTAAATCCAATATCTTTTGTAGTGGTAAACAACACAAATACATTTACGGGGAACAATGGTTTTTATAGGCAAGGTACTTTGACAGGGCATTTGTATCATGATGTAGATGGAAATGGAATTCAAACTCCAGGGGAGCCCAATATGGCAAACGTGATGGTAACAATAACAAATACTGCGGGTTTTAGTATAACAGTTACCACTAATTCAAATGGAAATTGGACAATTCAAGGGCCTTCAGGGTTGGTTACAATCACAATTGATACTGGAAGTTCTGGATTTCCTTTAGGGGCTACACAAACAGAAGGTACTAATCCTTCAACGGCAACAATAGCAACAAACAATACAACTTTTGCAGGAAATAACGGGTTTTTTAGCACCGGAACTTTAACAGGACATTTGTATTATGATTTAGATCAAAACGGAACACAATCAGCAAACGAACCAAACATGCCAAATGTTACCGTATTTATTACCGATGTTTTAGGAAATATGCACTCGGTGGTTACCAATTCAAATGGAAATTGGTCTATTGTTGTTATTGCAGGAACAACGATTTCAAATATTAATTTCACAGATCCTGATTTTCCCGCAGGAGCAACTCAAACACAAGGAACGAATCCAACGACAACCTTAGTTTTAACACAACAAACAATTGCAACAGAAAATTGTGGATTTTATAGTACAATTGATTCCGATGGTGATGGTATTTTTGATGCGGTTGAAATTAGTTTGGGTTCAGATAAAAACAATGCTTGCGATCCACAACAAAATAGTACTTATACAGGATTTAATGCTGCCAATACCATTTGGGCAAATTCCGATTGTGATGGAGATGGAATTACAAATGGAGTAGAGTTTACAAATGATTCCAATCCTTATAATCCTTGTGATCCAATCCAAAATTCTAGTTATACGGGTTACACAACTTCAAATCCAATTTGGGCAGCTCAAGATTGTGATGGTGACGGTTTGTCTAACGGAAATGAAATTGAATTAGGTACAAATCCATTAAATTCAGATACAGATGGTGATGGAATTTCGGATTTCTTAGAAGTTCAAAACAATACAGAACCAAGAAATCCTTGTGATCCTTCACATCCTGAAAATTATACCGATTTTGTTCCTACAAATAGTATATGGGCAAATGCAGATTGTGATGGCGACGGAGTTGCAAATGGTGTTGAATTCGCAAATAATTCAAATCCTTATAATCCATGTGATCCTAAACAGCCAAAAGGATATGTGGGATATGATGCATCAAATGCAATTTGGGCAGCTAGCGATTGTGATGAAGATGGTGTTCCAAATGGGGAAGAAGAAGAAAACGGAAGCGATCCTTATGATCCAAATGATAACGGAATGATTATTTATGATGGAATTTCGCCAAATGGTGATGGGGTAAATGATTTTTTTGTGATTAAAACCATTGAAAATTATCCAGTAAATAGTTTGCAAATTTTTAATAGATGGGGCGTTGAAGTATTTAGTAAAAATGGTTATAAAAATGAATTTGACGGGACAAGTAAAGGTAGAATGACATTAAGTCAGAACGAAAAACTTCCTTTTGGAAATTATTTCTATGTTTTCATTTATAAACAACCGAATGGGGAAACAAAAGAACGCAAAGGCATTTTATTTATAAATTAATCCTTCAAAAAAAATCATGTTTTTAAAAAATAAATATCTGAAAGTAATAGTGCTTTTTGTTGGTTTTCAAATGTTTGCACAACAACAATCACAATATACACAATATATGTACAATAATTTTTCTATAAATCCTGCCTTCACGGGTTATAGAAATTCTTTGAGTGCTGTACTTTTACACCGTTCCCAATGGATGGGTTTTGAAGGTGCACCCACCACACAAACGTTTTCAATTCAAACACCTCTTAAAGATAATGTTAGCGGAGTTGGATTGGATTTTTACAATGACAAAATTGGTGAAGTTAACAATATGGCAATTAGTGGCAATTATAGCTATACTATAGAAACCAATAGTTTTAATATTGCTTTCGGAGTAAAAGCTGGAATTTCAAGAGTTAGTATTGATTTCTCGAAACTAACTTTAGAAAATCAATCCGACAAAAGTTTCGAAAATATCAATAATAAAATAGCACCACAAATTGGCTCTGGTGCATTAATTTATAATGAGAAATTTTATTTTGGTTTAAGCGTTCCAAACATTTTGCAAACTACTTATGTGAAAGCAAATGCAGCACAAAATATACTTAAAGATGCCAATGAACGTATGAATTTCTATGCAATGGGAGGTTATGTTTTTGATTTTTCTGACTCACTTGCTTTTCATCCAAATGTAGTGTGTAAAATTATTCAAGGGGCACCTGCACAATTTGATTTTACTGGTAATTTTGTATATGATAAAAAAATCACGTTTGGTTTAGGTTATCGACATGATGCGGCTTTTAGTGCATTAGCGGCAGTTCAAATTTCGGAATCGTTCCTTATTGGTGTGAGTTATGATTATGATACAACTAAATTTTCAAACTATAATAGCGGTAGTGGCGAATTTGTTTTGCGATATGAACTTTTTAATAATCTGATTAACAGAAGAATAATAAATCCTCGTGTGTTCTAATTTTATAATTTAAAATAAAAAAAAATGAATTTATTCTATAAAACTGCCATCGCTCTATTTTTTTTAGTAACACAAATTGCATTTTCACAAAAAGAAAAAACAATCAAAAATGCTGATAAAAAATTTCAAAATTTTGCTTATATCGATGCTCGAGAAATATATTTAGAAGTAGCTAAATCTGGATATACTTCCGATAATTTATATAAAAAATTAGGAGATTCTTATTATTTTAACAATGAATTACCTGGTTCTTTAGAATGGTATGAAGCTTTATATAAATCTCAAAAAAAAATGGATGATGAATACCTTTTTCGTTATGCTATGGCACTAAAAAGTGTGGAACGCTATGCGGAAGCGGATTCAATTTTAACAGCTTATCGATTAAAACAGTCTCCAGAAATTTCAAATTCTAAAAAAACGGATAAATCGTATCGCGATAAAATTGATTTGAATTTAGATAAATTTACCATAAAAAAAACAAATTTAAACTCTGAATTCTCGGATTATGCACCTGCCTATTATAAATCAAAATTGGTTTTTAGTTCCAATAGAAAACAGCAAGATCCTAAACAAAAACTTCATGCTTGGAATAAAAAACCGTTTAGTGATTTTTATATGGTTGATATTCAGAGAGATAATCAAGTTTCCGATAAAATTGAACCTTTTTCTAAAGCAATTAACTCTCCTTATCATGAATCTTCTGCGGTTTTTACAAAAGATGGTAAAACCATGTATTTTACAAGAAATAATTATAATAAAGAAGTTTATAATGAAAGTGATAAAGGTGTAAATCTAATTAAAATTTATAAATCCACGAAATCAGGAGAAGCGGATTGGTCGGTTCCTGTTGAATTGCCTTTTTGTAATGATAATTATTCAGTTGCCCATCCTGCACTGAATGCTAAAGAAGATAAATTGTATTTTTCATCGGATATGCCTGGTTCTTTTGGACTTTCAGATTTATATGTTGTGGATATTAATACAGATGGATCTTTTTCTGAACCTAAAAATCTTGGAAATAAAATCAATACTAGCGGTAGAGATACTTTTCCTTTTATCGACCAAAAAAATAATTTATATTTTGCTTCTGATGGTCATTTAGGATTGGGTGGATTAGATGTTTTTGTTTTGGAACTTTCTGATAATATCTCAAATTCTGAAATCATAAATCTTGGTAAACCAATAAATAGTCCTAAAGATGATTTTAGTTTTATAATTGATAATGAGGATAATACGGGTTATTTCGCTTCTAATAGAGAAGATAAATCTGGAATGGATGATATTTATAGTTTTATTGCAAATGATAAAATTGTAACAGGTTGCAAACAAAAAGTGAATGGAATTGTTACTGATGAAATTTCAAATAAAGGAATTATCAACGTGCCTGTAACTGCCTATGATGATAAACTAAATGTGATTAGCACAACCCTAACAGATGCCAATGGAAAATATGAATTAGAAATAAATTGCAATGTTCAATATGTAATTCGAGTTGCTGTAAATGGCTTTCAAACTTCAGAAAAAACGTTGCTTGCAAATAACAAATTTAATGCTCAAAACAACTTAAATGTACCCTTGAAAAAAGGAAAAGATTTAGGGAAAAACAGTATTAATTATGGGGATGATTTAGGCAAAACATTGCTTCTTGAACCAATATTTTTTCAGTTTGATAAAAGTACTATTCAACAAAGTTCTGAAATTGAATTGCAAAAAATTATTGTTTTGATGAAGAAATTTCCAAATTTAATTATTGAAGTTCGTTCTCATACGGATAGTCAAGGTGAATCTGATTATAATTTGAATCTATCTAAAGAAAGAGCCAAACAAACGGTTGCCTATTTTATTAAAAAAGGAATCGCACAAAATCGAATTTCAGGTGATGGCTTTGGTGATCAATATCTTGTGAATCAATGTGATAACGGTATTTCTTGTTCTGATGCGGAACATCAACAAAACAGAAGATCTGAGTTTATCTTAATTGATAAAAACAAAATTTCAACTCCAATTGTGGAAACCGTTTCACCTAGCAAAAATGAAGTACCACCAACAGTTGTTACTGAAAAAGTACAAACGAAACCTCTTGAAATTCAAAAAACACCAGTACAAAATAGAGCTGTTGCGGTTCAAAAAAGTTATAGTTTTGCTGCTGATGCTCCGAAAATATTCACGGTTCAAATCAGTGCTTCTAAAGTATATGATCCGAATCAATTTACGAATGTGCCTAATTTATTTCATTATCAATATACGGATGGTTTTGTAAGATATTTTTCAGGTGTTTTCAATTCACATGCGGAAGCCACAAATCACAAGCAACATTTAATTGAATCCGGATTTCAAGGTGTTTTTGTAATGGCTCTTCAAGGACAAAATAGAACTAAAAATTGATTTTTAGGTCGGTACTATTATTTTATAAAAAAACATTTTTACTTTATCTTTCTAAAACAAATTAGATTGATAAAGTAAAAATGTAATGATATAAGAAGCGTTTGTTCTTATTTTGAATCTCTAATTTTCTGTTCCCATTTCCAAGCACTTGCTAGAGCGTCTTCCAATGTTGAAGCGGCTTTCCAACCTAAAATTTCATTTGCTTTTTTGGTATCCGAAAAGGCTTCAATAACATCTCCAGCTCTTCTGTCCACTATTTTATAATTTAATTGCTGTTGGGCAACTTTCTCAAAAGTTGTAATTACTTCCAAAACACTACTGCCTGTTCCTGTTCCTAAATTGAAAATTTCAATTTTAGCTTCATTTTTATGATCCAATAAGCGCTGCAATGCAACAACGTGAGCTTTTGCCAAATCAACTACGTGAATATAATCCCGAATTGCAGTACCATCATTAGTTGGATAATCAGCACCATAAACCGATAATTGTTCCCGAATACCAATCGCAGTTTGCGTTATAAATGGAACTAAATTTTGAGGTATTCCAAGTGGTAATTCACCTATTTCAGCAGATGGATGTGCTCCAATTGGATTAAAATAACGCAATAAAATAGCATTTATTCCACTAATGGCTGCCACATCTTTTATGATTTCTTCTCCAATTTGTTTGGTATTTCCGTAGGGAGACATCGCTACTTGCAAAGGTGCATCTTCTGTTATCGGCATTTTGATAGCTTGTCCATAAACCGTACAAGAAGAACTAAAAATAAAATGTGTTTTTTCTGATTTTTGTAATTCTTGCAATAAATAAATCAAACTATTAATATTGTTTTCGTAATACAATAATGGATTTTCAACACTTTCTCCAACGGCTTTTGAAGCAGCAAAATGAATCACACCCGCAATATCCGTATATTTAGCAAAGAACTGATTTACAGCCTGTTTATCTCTTAAATCTACTAATTCAAAATGGGGTTTCTTTCCAGAAATTTTCTCAATTCCTTCCAAAACACTTAATGAAGAATTGGAAAGATTATCGATAATAATAACTTCATAACCTTCATTTTGCAGGGCAACAACCGTATGTGAACCAATGAAGCCTAAACCTCCTGTTACTAAAATTTTCATATTTTCCAATTAAATAAATTCTAAAATACTCGCCGCAATAAACTGAATTTGTTCATCGTCTAATTCCGTGTGCATTGGCAAGGCAATAACTTCGTTTACTAATTGGTTGGTTACAGGAAAATCAGCTTCGTTATAACGGCTATCTTGATACGCTTTTTGGCTATGAAGTGGAATCGGATAATAAATGGCACAAGGAATATCTTTTGACTGTAAATGAGCTAATAAAGCATCTCTTTTTCCGTTTAAAACTCGAATTACATATTGATGAAAAACATGACAATCACATGATTCACAAATAGTTGGCACCCATAAATTTGGATTGACACCTAATAAAGAACTGTATTTTCTTGCAGCATCTTGTCGGGCTTTGTTATAGGCATCTAGATGCGGTAATTTCGCTTTTAAAACGCCTGCTTGAATACTATCTAAACGTGAATTTACACCTACAACATCATGATGGTATCTTACGTACATTCCGTGGTTTACAATTCCTCTAATTTGATGTGCCAATGCGTCGTCGTTAGTAAAAATAGCACCACCATCACCATAACAACCTAAATTTTTAGATGGAAAAAATGAAGTTGCTCCGATATGTCCGATGGTTCCAACTTTCTTTTTTTCTCCGTTAGATTGGGTATAATCTGCCCCGATTGCTTGTGCATTGTCTTCAATTACAAATAAATTATGTTCATTTGCAAGTTCCATAATCGCATCCATATTAGCTGCTCTTCCAAATAAATGAACCGGCACAATAGCTTTCGTTTTTGGTGTAATTGCCTTACGAATTCCTGCTAACGAAATATTCATATTGTTTAAATCAACGTCCACTAAAACAGGTGTTAATTGTAAAAGAGCAATAACTTCAACGGTTGCAGCAAATGTAAAATCTGCGGTAATAACTTCATCTCCAGGCTGTAAACCTAATCCCATCATCGCAATTTGAAGTGCATCAGTTCCATTTGCACATGGAATAACGTGTTTTACATTTAAATAACGTTCCAAATCTGCTTGAAATTGATGCACTAATGGCCCATTTATATAGGTATTTGTGTCTAAAACTTCCTGAATTGAAGCATTTACTTCTTCTTTTATTTTTTCATATTGACCTTTCAAGTCAACCATTTGTAATTTATTCATAACTAATTTATTTTTTGATGTTGGTAATCCCTGAACGACATCTTTTGCTAAAAAAAAACAAAAATAAACAATTATTTCAAATGGAGCAATGAAAATTCATAAAGAAAATGTATTTTCGCAGAAGAAATTATTTTTATGCTTTATATTTACAACTTTATCATTCTTTTTGCTGCTCAAATTTTAAAATTTGTTGCATTATTTAGCCCTAAAATCAAACTTTTTGTGAATGGGCGATCAACTGTTTTTTCGGAATTAAAACAAAAGATACATAAATCAGATAAAACGATTTGGTTTCATGCGGCTTCTTTAGGGGAATATGAACAAGGATTGCCTGTAATTCAAGGACTTAAAAGTAAATTTCCTGCTCATAAAATAATCATTACGTTCTTTTCACCTTCTGGTTATGAAGTTCGAAAAAACAACACGATTGCTGATGTTACACTTTATTTGCCTTTGGATACGATTAAAAATGCAAGAAAATTTATTGAAATAGCAAATCCTGAATTCGTCTTTTTTATTAAATATGAATTTTGGCCAAATTATTTAAGGGAATTGAAAAGTAAAAACATAAATACCTATTTAATTTCTGGAATTTTACGTAAAGACCAACGGTTTTTTAAATGGTATGGCGGTTTTTTTAGAAAAGGTCTTTTTGCATTTACACACTTTTTTGTACAAAATGAACGTTCAAAGGTTTTGCTGCAAGATATTGGTTTTCAAAATGTTACTTTGTCCGGGGATACTCGTTTTGATAGGGTTGCAGCTATTTTAGAACAAAATAATCAACTTGATTTTATTTCAAATTTTAAAAACAATTCCCCATTAATTGTAATTGGAAGTTCTTGGGAACAGGATGAAAAATTGTGGTTGGAATATATCAATTCAACAACTAATAAGGTGAAGTTTATTATCGCTCCTCATAATATCTATCCCGAAAAAAACACTAATTTTATTGAAAAATGTAATAAAAAAACGGTTTTATTTTCTCAAAAGGAATCTAAAAATCTAGAAGAATTTCAAGTTTTTATCATTGATACCATCGGAATTTTGACTAAAATTTATGCGTATTCTGATTTGGCTTATGTGGGTGGAGGTTTTGGAAATCCAGGTGTTCATAATATTTTGGAACCTGCCACTTTTGGTGTTCCAGTGCTAATTGGGCCAAATTATTCTCATTTTGCTGAAGCAACTGCTCTTGTTCAGACAAAAGGGTGTACCGTAATTTCAAATCAATTGGAATTAAAAAACGCCGTTGATTTTTTGTTACAAAATGAAGTCGAACGAATGGAACAAGGGCATATTTGTGAAACATTTATTCAAATGAACAAAGGAGCAACGCACAAAATTGTTACTTATTTTGAAAACCATTTTTAAACTAAAACTCATGGAACAATTAATAGAAAATACTGCAAAAATTCAGGAAAAATGGACTCAGGTAACGCTTGAATACCGTCTGAATTTACTACCTAAATTAGCTGAAATTCTTTTAAATGAAAAGGAAGAGTTAGCCAAAATTATGGTTTCGGAAATGCACAAACCTATAAAACAAGCTGTTGCAGAAATTGAAAAATGTGCTTTGTTGTGCAATTATTATCAAGAACATGCAGCTCTTTTTTTGGCTCCAAAACAGATCAAAACGGATGCCACGGAAAGTTATGTAAGTTATGAACCTCTCGGAATTATTCTCGGAATTATGCCTTGGAATTTTCCGTTTTGGCAGGTTTTCCGGTTTGCAATTCCTACTCTTATGGCTGGTAATGCCGTTGTGGTGAAACACGCAAGTAATGTCCCAAAGTGTGCTAATACAATACAAATTCTTTTTGAAAAAGCTGGTTTTTTTACTGGTTTATATCAGAATTTGGCTGTTTCTAGTACAGCTGTTACGTCTTTAATTGCTAATCCATTAATTAAAGCAATTTCATTAACGGGCAGTGAGCAAGCAGGAATTGCAGTTGCGGAAACAGCTGCAAAATACCTAAAAAAATGTGTTTTAGAATTAGGTGGAAGTAACGCTTTTTTGGTGCTAAATGATGCCGATAGTAATCAAGCAGTTGCCGTTGCAGTAAATGCTCGAATGCAAAATTCTGGTCAAAGTTGTATCGCTGCAAAGCGGTTTTTAGTGCAAGAAGAAATTGCTACGAAGTTTATAAATGCCTTTAAAACAGCCGTTTCTACTCTAAAATTTGGTGATGCTATGGAT
>Ga0247722_10002153_pt1 | contig 10367 bp, 8 predicted proteins | sample MSEWelMarce3H_FC_FD_189094 | JGI IMG/M metagenome (GOLD analysis project Ga0247722, IMG submission 189094) | Subsurface sediment microbial communities from gas well in West Virginia, United States - MSEEL Well Study Marcellus 3H_FC | ecosystem: Environmental > Terrestrial > Deep subsurface >...
AAGGAGACCGCGCCTCCACCTCCACAGCAGCAGCCTGCATATGTGCCGCCGCCGGTTGTTGCTCCAACTTCGCAGTCAGTTAATACGATTCAAGCAACATCAGAAGTAAAAGCGCCTTCGGCTCCGGCAGTACCGCAAGCTACAGCCGCGCCTGCCCCTGTTGGCCCTATTTCAACCGCAGGGAATTGCTCTAAATTTGGTGGTCTGGAGTATCCACGTAAAGCGCTGGGTGAAGACATTAGTGGCATTGTCACCCTTGTTTATAAAACCAACGCCGAAGGGAAACTGAGTGAAATCATCAGCTCTAAGTTTTCTAGTGGGATTCCAATGTCTTTTCGCAGTCAGTTTTTGCAAGCAGCTAAGCAATCTTTGCAAGGCAATCACTGCAAAGCGGATACGACTTTTGAGCAAGAGCTTTCTTTCAAACTTGAATCTGAATAATTAAGTCCCTCACTTTAACGAATGGAGTAAATCATGGCTAAGTTCTCCCGCCAATTTTTTATGTTTGCAGCTGCTGCAGCTGCATGTGCTTTGCCAGTTTTGGCGAATACCACTGAAGCTGTTGCCAATCCATATGGCATCGACGCTTTGTGGGCCCAAGGTGACTTTGTAGCCAAAGGGACTTTAGTTATTTTGCTGACCATGTCGGCAGCCACATGGTACGTGTCGATTGTTAAAGTTTTAGATCAGCGTCGTTTAATTAAAATTGGTCGTGATTTGCTCAAAGCGCGTGGCCCAGAGCTGCTCACTAAAGCAAAAGCACTGAAAGACGACGGTATTTATAGTTCGGTGGCGCACGCGGGTTCACAAGCGGCCAGTGAGCACAGCGGCGAATTAAGCAAAAACGTAGACCTGAATACTTGGGTATCTATGGCAACCTACGATGCGGCGGATCATGCTGCCAGCAAGATGCAGGCAGGGATGTCGGTGATTGCAACCGTTGGTTCTACTGCACCATTCGTGGGTCTGTTTGGTACTGTATGGGGTATTTACCACGCGCTGACAGCAATTGGTATCTCGGGCCAAGCGTCTATCGATAAAGTAGCGGGCCCAGTGGGTGAATCACTGATCATGACTGCGATTGGTCTGGCTGTCGCGGTTCCTGCGGTACTGGGGTACAACTGGTTGGTTCGTCGCAACAAGCTGGTGGTAGAAATGGTTCACACCGTTGCTGCACGCTTGCACACCAATTTACTCAGCACACCTAAGTAATCATCATGAGATATCTGAGGCCAGGACAAAGGGCATCTAGCCACGATGAAGATGAGGTCATATCTAGCATCAATACCACGCCTTTGGTGGATGTGATGCTGGTACTGCTCATTATCTTTTTGATCACTATTCCTGTTGTAACGCAAACCATTAAATTGGCTTTGCCAAAGGAAATGAATATCCCTACCCAAACTAAGCCTGAGAACATTATTTTAGGCGTGGATGAGAAGAGTAATATTTATTGGAATATCAGCCAAATTAAGTCAGATGAAGAATTACTGGCGCGTTTGGTGAAGATTGCAAAAATGGATCCTCAACCGGAAGTCCATATTCGCGGCGATATGTCTTCTAAATATAGCTCGGTAGGGCGGATTGTATTAGCGGTACAAAGAGCAGGTATTGTAAAGATTGCTTTTATTACCGAGCCACCAGCAAGAAATTAATAGCTTTTAGATGACAGAGGCGGGCTAGCCCCGTCTCTGATATGCAAAGCATCCCTGTGGAGAGCAATTATGGGAATGAACGTTGGCGGTAATGATGACGATATGATGATGGAAATCAACACCACGCCATTGATTGACGTGATGTTGGTGCTATTAATTATGTTGATTATCACCATTCCAATTCAAACACACGCTGTTAAATTGGATATGCCGGTTAATTCGCCTTCTAAGCCAACTGAAAAACCAGAAGTGGTCCAGATCGATATTAATAGCAGCAATGTTATTTCTTGGGCAGGTACTCCTTTGGCTAACCGTGCTGAATTAGAAAAAAATCTTGAAACCGCCGCACAAAAAGCAGTTCAACCAGAGTTTCATATTCGCCCTGATAAAGATGCAAATTATGAAGCGGTAGCAATGGTCTTGGCCAGCTCCCAGCGCTTAGGTGTTAAAAAGATTGGTATTGTTGGTCACGAACAGTTTATTCAGTAAAAAAGCTAGGTGTGTTTTCACACCTAGCTTTTCTGCATTACCCAAATAAAAATTAAGTACAAGGTTTTTATAAATAGCGGCTTGCATCTTATATGCGCGGTTGTTTGCCTATTTTAAATTTAAAATAACATAGAGTAATAATCACAGGGGCTGTAATGAATAAATTAGCGATATGTATTAGTGTCTTGTTTGCATCGGCGCCCCTGTATGCGGCGCAAAGCGGCGAATTATTATTGCCTAATGCAGAACAAATGGTGCAGTCATGCCAGCAAGGTATTGATCAAGCGAAGAGCAAAATTACAAAATTAGAAAAATTACCGTTAAATAAGGTCAATGCAGCTAATACGCTAGCCGAGTGGGATAGGATTAACCAATTGGCTGATAAAATTGGTGGGCCCGCAGGTTTATTATCAGAAGTTAGCCCTGATAGCGCGGTACGTGCAACGGCAGATGCATGCAATTTGAAAATGTCAGCTTTAATGAATGATGTTTTACAAAGTGAAACTTTATATAGCCGCTTTAAAGTACTCAAGCCTAAAGACGCAATTGATGCTGAAGCGCAGGCCGACATCCTAAATAATTTTGAAGACCGTGGCGTAAATCTATCCAAAGCCAAGCGTACCGAATTGCTGGCGATCTTTAATAAAATAGAAAAACTGCAGCAGGATTTCTCGCGCAATATGCGTGATAATCAGGCCAAGATCAGCTTTAGCGCCGCTGAATTAACAGGCGTTGCCGCTCGTTTTTTAGAAACAGCAAAAAGAGATAAGGCAGGGCAGTATGTATTGGGCTTTGATTACCCAGAAATTGATGCGGTAATGGGCTATGCAGAATCAGAAACAACGCGTGAGCGCTACTATATTGCGCGGATGAAAATTGGCGGTGCAGCCAATCTGCAAATCTTAAAAGAAGTGGTGCAACTACGCCAACAGCTGGCTGATTTAACCGGCTATCCAAGCTACGCTGCCTTTGCTATGCGTAATAAAATGGCAGCCACCCCCGAGGCCGTCAATACTTTCCTGAGTGACGTGCAATCGCGCGTGAGCGAGCTAGAAAAATCCGACATTGAAGAGCTGCGCCAAGAAAAAGCCCGCTTTACTGGCAAGGCCGATAGCCAGCTCAAGCGCTGGGATGTCGCGTTTTATGAAGAGCAACTAAAAGCCAGCCGCTATCAACTTGATCAAAAACAAGTGCGTGAGCAGTTTCCAACTGAGCCAACGATTGCTTGGATGATGAATGTCACCGGCACTTTATATGGCGTTGAATTTCGCCCTAATGCCGCTTTAAAAACCTGGCATAGCGATGTGCGCGCTTACGATGTATTTGATAAAGCCAGCCAAAAATACCTCTCCAGTTTTTATCTTGATTTATTCCCGCGTGATGGCAAATATAAGCACGCAGCCGCTTTTCCTGTGCGTGGTGTAAGCGTGCTGGGCGGGCAAACCCCTGTAAGCGTACTGGTTACTAACTTTAGCCGTGAAGGCTTTAATCAGGATGAATTAGAGACGCTCTTCCACGAGTTTGGTCATGTAATGCACGGCGTGCTGTCTAAAACCCGTTACAGCATGCAGGCGGGCACGTCGGTGAAGCGTGATTTTGTTGAAGCCCCATCACAAATGTACGAAGAATGGGCGCGTCGTCCAGAAGCGGAAGCTCTCTTCAATGATACCTGCGCTAGTTGCAAACCGATTGATCCAAAATTGATTGCAAAAATGGATGACGCCCGCCGCTTTGGCCGAGGCCTTAAATACGCTCGCCAAGTGCTTTATTCTGCATTTGATATGGCTTTAGCGGCTAAAAATGCCGGTGATCCGCAAGCAGTATGGCAAGAGATGGAAGGCAAAACCCCGCTGGGCTATGTGGCTGGCACTGAATTCCCTGGCACTTTTGGGCATATCGTGGGTGGCTATGCGGCAGGGTATTACGGCTATATGTGGTCTGAAGTATTGGCGTTGGATATGTTATCGGCTTATGGCAACAATGTGATGGATGTGAAGCAGGGCAAGCGTTACCGCGAATTGATTTTAGAAAATGGCGGCCAACGCCCCGCGATGCAATTAGTTGAAGAATTTATTGGCCGCAAACCTAATGCCGATGCCTTCTTTTAAGAAATTAGTGGTCAGCGTGGTGCATCTACAAAGACAGCTAAGAAATAGCTTGTTGCAATGACGACTTAGGACTTGGCTGTATTCATTTCTCACTTTTAACATATCGTCATTCCCGCAGGCCTTTGGCGGGAATCCAGTGGCGCTACTGGATCCCCGACAAAAACACTCGGGGATGACGGTTTTGTTTTGATAAGTCCTGCGGGATTTATTTTGAGCCACATTCTTAAATTGATGCGAATGTATTTATTTATAAGATAAAACATTTGCCACAGCCTTATGACAGATTAAAAGAGGAGACGGTGATGAAAAAACGATTAAGCATCGCCATAGCGGGGGCGCTATTAAGCCAGCCAGTATTGGCGGCGGATATGAGCAAGGTATTGCGGGTGGCATTTCCTGCGCCTGAAACCGGTTTTGATCCGGCTAAGGTATCTGATGTGTACTCCAGCTCGATTACAGAAAACGTATTCGATCCCATGCTCACCTATGATTTTATGGCAAGACCATCCAAGCTCATCCCGAATACACTGGCTGAAATGCCAAAGGTCAGTGAAGATGGCAAGGTATTAACTTTCCATCTTAAAAAAGGTATTTATTTTGCGCCTGATCCGGTATTTAAAGGCCAAACGCGTGAATTAACTGCGGCTGATTATGTTTATTCATTAAAGCGCCTGGTAGATCCTACTACTGGCTCCCCAACTGGCTATTTAATTGCTGGTAAATTTATTGGCTTAGATGAATGGGTTAAAACGGCCAAGAATGGCAAATTAAATTACGACGTTACCGTTGAGGGGATTAAAACCCTTGATCGCTATACTTTGCAATTAACGCTTAAAGATGCTTATCCTGCATTACAGTATGTATTAGCTATGCCGCATTTGGGTGCAGTTGCACGTGAAGTTATAGAGGCTTACGCCGATAATACGATGTCGCACCCTGTTGGCACTGGCCCTTATATGGTAAGTGAGTGGAAGCCAGGCACGCATATTTCCCTAGTGGCAAATCCTAATTATAGAAAAAAAATAATTGCCTATAAGGCGGGCGATGATATTGGTGATCAGCAGCTCGCTAAAGAAATGAATGGTAAAACTATTCCTGAAGTAGGCCGAATTGAAGTTTCAATCATTCAAGAAGAGCAGCCAAGATGGTTGGCTTTTAGAAATGGGGACTTAGATTTAAGTAGTATGCCTCAGCCGCTGGTGCGTGGTTCTATGTTACTCGACCCTAGTGATCCTTGGCGTGTTGATTTAAAACCAGATTTAAAGAAAAGAGGGATTAAGCTTCACCGCGATTTGGCTGAAGAAATTACCTACTATGTGTTTAATATGAAAGACCCTGTCTTGGGGGGCTTGGGTAAAGAGAAAATTGCTTTACGCCGCGCAATTGCAATGTCTTTTAATACTACAGATACGATTCGTAATATTCGCCGTAATCAAGCGGTAAAAGCGCAATATATTATCCCGCCGAATGTGGCTGGGCATAACCCTAACTTTAGAGCGGCATTTGAATATAACCCTGCTTTAGCGAATGCCTTGCTCGATGAGTTTGGTTATAAATTAGGTGTGGATGGTAAACGTGATCTGCCCGATGGCAAGCCCTTGGTGGTTGATTTTATTACCGGCACTACAGGTATTGATAAACAGTGGAATGAATATTGGCAAAAAGCTTTTGACCTAATTAAAGTTAAAGTGGCATTTAGACAAATGCAATGGAATGAGCAAGTTAAATCATTGCGTACCTGCACCTATGGTATGGATGGTGCGGCATGGCTGGCAGATTACCCCGATGGCGATAACTTCACCATGATGCTCTATGGAAAGAATATTGGTAGCGAAAATTACGCATGCTATAGCTCGCCTAAATACGATAAATTATATGAAGCATCACAAAAAATGGTTGATAGCCCAGAGCGTAATGCGCTGTATGATCAAATGAATAAAGTGATGATGGCAGATACGCCTTGGGTTATGGCCGATACGCGGTTTAATAATTACTTAACGCATGCTTGGATTAAGGGCTATAAACCCCATCCACAATTTAATACGCTGTGGCGTTATTTGGATATTCAAAAATAATGACTCATTTTGCATATTTTGTGGCTAAGGAAAAATAATGCTCGCATATATTACTCGCCGTGTTTTACAAATGATCCCGACTATCTTCGGGGTGATGTTATTGGTTTTTATCTTATTTTCTGTGGTGGGTGGCGATCCAAGTTTAATCTTGGGCGGTAAGCATTTAACCGAGGACGTATTAAATAATATTCGTACCCAATTAGGGCTAGATAAAAGTCTGCCAGAGCAGTTCTTGATTTTTGTTAAGCAAGTACTGACTTTAGATTTTGGCACGTCTTGGTCTACCCAACAGCCGGTATCGCAGATGATTGCTAGCCGCGTTGGCCCATCTTTAACCTTAACCGGGGCTTTACTGGCGGTAAGCTTGCTGATATCCATTCCTTTGGCCGCATTGGTGGCTTACTTTAGGGGCGGTGTAACCGATCGCATTGTGACGATTGCGTGTACCGTGGCGATGTCGATCAGCGCCTTGGTGTATATCGTGGTGGGCCAGTATTTCCTTGCTTATGAATTGGCTTGGTTTCCAGTGCGTGGCTGGGGTGATTCCTTATTCACCAATTTAATGGTTTATGTGCCTTTGCCATTATTAATGGGTTTAATGGTTTCTATTGGCCCAGATATTCGTTTTTATCGTAGTTTTTTTATTGAAGAAATGAATAATGATTATGTGCGTACGGCTAGGGCTAAAGGTTTATCAGAATCTAAAATTATGCTTAAGCATGTGCTGCGTAATGCGATGATTCCTGTCGTCACTAATGTGATGATGGCATTGCCGTTTTTAATGATGGGGGCGCTGATTCTGGAAAGCTTCTTTGGTATTCCTGGTATGGGTAATGAAGTATTGCTGGCCGTAAATAAAAGCGATTTTCCAGTGATTAAAGCTGTCACTATTTATATTGCGATTGCAACGATGATTTTTAATTTGTTGGCCGATTTGGTTTACAAATTAATTGATCCACGCGTTCAACTTAAATAAACCCTGGGGAAACTTATGAATGCAATTGTTGAAGCTGTGCCGGGGTTGAAGATTGAACCGGCATCTAAAAGTTTGTGGGCATTGGGTTGGCAGCGCTTAAAGCGTAATAAGGTTGGTTTTATTGCGCTATGGGTGGTCGTGGCTTATTTGTTGATTGCCGTAGGTGGTTGGCTGAATATTGTTGCAAGCAATTGGGCCGAAGAAGTAGCCGTGCCTTACGCTCCACCTTCTTGGATCACTAAGGGTAAAGACGAGCAGTTACCAGCAAAAACGGCAACGGTGGTTGAAGCTCAACCAATTGTAACCATGCTGCCATCAGAAGATCCGCTGGCTCAAGAGCTGGAAGCCGCGCAGAAAAACACGGCAAAGTATGCGGATAATAGCCCAGCTAAGCTAGAAACCATGCCGTTTGGTGCGGATTTACGTGGCCGTGGCGTGATTGAAAAAACCATTAAAGGGACTTCAACTTCTATCTTTGTTGGTATTTTTGGTGCGGTGTTGGCGCTGAGTATTGGCACGACTTTAGGTGCGGTTTCTGGCTATTTTGGTGGAAAAGTCGATGACTTCTTTACATGGTTTTACAGCATCTTTACTTCTGTTCCCGATATGCTCTTGCTGCTATCTTTTGCTGCGGTAAGCGGGCGTGGGATTAGCACCATTATTATGGTGATGGCGCTAACCAGCTGGACAGGTACTTATCGCTTGGTACGTGCCGAGTATATGAAGCTGAAAAACCGCGAGTATGTGCAAGCTGCCGATGCGATTGGCGCTTCGCATTACCGTCGTATGTTTGTGCATATTTTGCCAAATATCAGCCATTTGCTTTTGGTGCAGTTTTCCTTGATGACGGTGGCGTTGATCAAATACGAAGCTATTTTGTCTTTCCTTGGCTTTGGGGTGGGTGTGCGCCAAGTGAGCTTGGGTTCGATGCTGGCAGAAACGCCCGCTGAATTGGTGCAGGGCTTCTGGTGGCAAATGCTTGCTGTGACGATTGCGATGTCGGTCTTGGTGACGGCGTTTAGCCTGTTGGTGGATGCTTTGCGCGATGCGCTTGATCCAAAAGTTAAATAAGGAGATCGCGACATGTCCTCTGCTGAAAATACTGAAACATTATTATCGGTGCGTAATTTGGTGGTGAATTTTCGTCAGGAAGATGGCGAAAAATTTAATGCCATTAAAGGTGTAAGTTTCGATATCCCTAAAAATCGCACCGTAGCCTTAGTGGGTGAGTCGGGCTCGGGTAAATCTGTGACTTCGATGGCGATTATGCAATTATTGCCGCCAAATAATACTGAAATTAGCCCTGATAGCCAGATTCTCTTTGAAGGTAAAAATCTATTAGGTTTAAGCGCTAGCGAGCTGCGGAAAATGCGCGGCAAAGATATTGCGATGATTTTCCAGGAGCCGATGAGCTCGTTAAACCCCGTGTTTACCGTGGGCGATCAAGTAGCAGAAACCTTGATGCTACACGCTGGATTGGGCCGCCGTGCCGCTGCCAAGCGCGCGGTTGAGCTGTTGTTTGAAGTGGGTTTACCAAATCCAAGTGAAAAAGCCAAGGCTTATCCACACCAATTATCAGGCGGGCAGCAGCAGCGCGTGATGATCGCCATGGCGATTGCTTGCGAGCCTAAGCTTTTGATTGCGGATGAGCCAACTACGGCGCTGGATGTCACCATCCAAAAGCAAATTTTACAATTGATTGCCGAGTTGCAAAAAAAGCATGGTATGTCGGTGCTGTTTTTACTCATGATTTGGGCTTGGTCGGTGAGTTTGCTCATGATGTGGTGGTGATGCGTCATGGCGAAATCCGCGAAACGGGTACGGTAGAGCAGATTTTCGATTCGCCGAAAGACAGCTACACCAAGGCATTGCTGGCTTGCCGCCCGCACTTGGATCACCGCCCAGAGCGCCTTGCGGTGATTGACGATTTCTTAATGCCAGGTGGCTATGTAGAGCCAGCCGATCGTGTACGCGGCTATAAAAAAGACGATGAAATTGTGCTGGAAGTAAAAGGCCTAGGCAAAGCTTTTGAATCCCGTGAAGGCCTATTTGGTAAGAAAGTATTTCATGCGGCGAAAGATGTATCGTTTAAATTAGCGCGTGGTAAAACGTTGGGTATTGTGGGCGAGTCAGGCTCTGGTAAAACCACGGTTGGGCTAACTTTAGTGCGCTTACATCAAGCCACAAGCGGCCAAGCGTTGTTTAATGGCAAAGATTTATTTGCGATGAGCGCGCGTGAATTTAATGAGTACAAACGGCGCATCCAGATTATTTTTCAGAATCCATACGCCTCGCTTAATCCACGTTTTACCGTGGAACAAATCCTCACCGAGCCTATGCAGCTACACGGTATTGGCAGCAGCGCGATGGATAGAATTAAATTAGCGCGTGAACTACTGGATAAAGTGGGCTTGCCTGCTACAGCGCTGGCTAAATATCCGCATGAGTTTTCGGGTGGGCAGCGGCAGCGGATTGCTATTGCGCGTTGCTTAACGATGAAGCCAGAAATTCTGATCTGTGATGAATCAGTATCGGCTTTGGATGTATCGGTGCAAGCGCAGGTGTTGAATTTGCTGCAAGATCTACAAGATGAATTTAAGCTGTCTTACTTGTTTATTTCGCATGATCTGGCGGTGGTGAAGCATATTTCAGATCAAGTGATGGTGATGAACAAGGGTGAAGTGGTGGAGCAGGCCGATGCGGATGAAATTTATCTGAATCCTAAGGCTATTTATACACGAAAATTGCTCTCGTCGATTCCGCAAGGCCGTGGCCGCACGCAAAACCAGCAGTATTTGAATGATGATTTAGTTACTTTATAAGTAGTGATTGCTAGTTTTAGCCGCTCAGATAAAACGCTGAGCGGCTTTTTTTTTGGCTAAAGCGAGGGTCTGTTGACGTTTCATTCACAATTGCGCTGAGCCGGAAAACGGCCAGGCACAAGGCATGTGACGAAGGCAATAACGGGTTATTGTCGAGGAGCATAACGCAGTGAATGGCCATTTTCCGGCTCAGCCCTTCGGGTTTAGCCCAGTTTTGGGGCTGCACGGCGTTAAAAATCGCT
>Ga0247722_10002155_pt1 | contig 10361 bp, 14 predicted proteins | sample MSEWelMarce3H_FC_FD_189094 | JGI IMG/M metagenome (GOLD analysis project Ga0247722, IMG submission 189094) | Subsurface sediment microbial communities from gas well in West Virginia, United States - MSEEL Well Study Marcellus 3H_FC | ecosystem: Environmental > Terrestrial > Deep subsurface >...
TGTCATAGTATTTTCCATATGGGCGGTGAGGGATTCGAACCCCCAACCAAGGGATTATGAGTCCCCTGCTCTGACCGTTGAGCTAACCGCCCTTGTATGTTGATACTATTATAGATACTTATGGTATATTTTTAAGAAGAAAGATATACCATTGTAGATTCTGGGGCGTTGCATTTGGTTGTATAATATTTTTGATTCATGTTCGAAAGGCCTAGAAGATGTTAAAAGAAGGATTAGATATAGGAAAAAGTTGCTTCCCAAATGAGGAAAGTACAGTATTAGAGTTTGGTGTTTATCATGGAACTTCTTACTTGATGTTAACAGATCATATTATAGAAAATTACCCAGGAACTAAATTGATAGGTTTTGACTCTTGGAAAGGAATTCCAGCCGAAACTGAAGGAGTTTGGTATCCAGATAGACATAATGCTGGCGCATATAAATCTCCAAAAAGCAGTGTATTAAATGGATTAATGTTTAAAGGACTTGCCTTTAATGAAAGATTTCAATTAGTAGATGGTTATTTTGAAAATTCTCTGACTCCAAGTTTACAAGCAAGTATTAAAAACTTAGTGTTTGTAAATGTTGATGTTGATATACATAAGTCTACAGTTGAGTTACTCGAATTTATTTATCCTTTATTAAGGGTGGGTGTTGTACTTTATTTTGATGACTGGAAGGATCCCAATGACTTATATGATGGCAAGTGGGGCGAGCATTTAGCTTGGGAGGAATTTATTGATAAGTATCCTCATATCAAATATGCTACATTGAAAGTAAATGAAAACAATCAAAGGTTGATTCAAATTACTGAATGTTAATTTAAAGCTCCATAAAGGAGCTTTAAATTTCAGTGGTTAAGTATTGGTCAATAACTTGAAATGGGTCCTGCGGGGCTCGAACCCGCGACCAACTGGTTAAAAGCCAGTTGCTCTACCGACTGAGCTAAAGACCCAAATTTAAAATCCTCCAGACGAGATTCGAACTCGTAAGGCTTGCGCCAACGGATTTTAAGTCCGTCGTGTATACCGTTCCACCACCGGAGGATACATACTATTATCTTATATTATTATAGAAAACTGCATAGAGTTTTTAAGAAAGTTAGCGGTATCTATCAGCAAACGCTTCCTTCTGTTTGAAAAGATTATCAGGACTCATGTCGATATCTTTCATAATCTTAAAGTCTCTAGGAGTGAGTTGACCATTAATGATTCTATCATAGTTTGCTTCGATGTAAATACCACTAGCAATAGACTTTAACTCTGTAACTTTGTATGTAAAAGCACCTATGACAAGGGCAAACATAAGAAGCATGAAAACCATAATGATTTCAGTATAGTATTTATTTATAAATGCATCTCTCTTGCTAAGGCCAATAATAGCGGGAGGATTGATTGTACCAGAGACTTGAGCAGAAATGTTTGTAACAACACCAGAAACAGTTTGAGAAGTATTTGTATTCATATTATTATAGATTCCTTGTTCGATTTTTTAAGAGAAAATCTGATACTTTCCATCAGTTTGCACATTTGCGATTTCTTTGATTCTCTCAAGAGTTTCTTCGTGTCCTATAGACCTTTGTAGGGCTTCTGATATCTGTTCCCATCTTCTGCCAGCCTCTTCACTTACGAAAACTGCTAAAGCAGAAGTCTCGGAAAACTTTATATATTTACCTGTTAGAGGATTGACAAATAGCCAGTAACTTTGATTTAGTCCTGTATCAGCAGGAGATAAAAGAGGTGCTTCGTTCATCAATGTCTACAACCTGTTCTGGAGATGCAAGTTCACCACACTCTGGACAAAAGTCTTCATCGTCTTCAACACCATGACCAAACCCCTCAAGAAAGACATCAACCATGTCAGTGTCAATACCGCTGATGGTATTTACAACTTCGCTGTTTTCGCAATGCGGATTTGCACATTTAAGAATAATAGTAGTCATATTATAATAGATATCCTGTGTCATTTTTTAAGATGAAAGTTAATCCTTTGTAGGTTTTGGGGCGTGACCCGCCTTTATTAATTAAACACGAAATTTAATATGTTTTACTAATTGTTTAATTAATTGTTTTATTATTTTGGTGGTATGTTCCATTTTGGAACATACCATTGGTTATTTCCATTTTGGAAAATACCACTTATCAACTGTTTCCATTTTGGAAATAGTTCGATCATAAGAGGTTAAGTTATTCGATTTTTTCGAATAACTCGAGTTTTATCCTTGTAAATCTGCTTCACGTTGGTTTATTGCACGACCAAACTGTGGAATCTTGTCTTTAGTGTACGCTTGGAATCTTACAGTCCAATATGTACCAATAACTTCATCTTTCTTCTGGAATAAATCTCTTCGATAATCCATTGTACCCACTGGAGATGTTTCGAAAATCTTACCCTCTGGTGTTTCACACAAGAAAATAGATGCTCCAACAAACTTACCTTTGCCGTCTATGACGTTTACTACTTTGAACTCCTCTTCAAGGAAATCCTTAAGTTTCAAGAGTTGGTTGGTTCTTTGATTTATCTTATATCCTTGACCGTGTAATCTAAGCATCGTGCCTTCCCAGCCTTCACTAACAAACTTTTCATGGAGGGGATAGATTTCTTCGTGCGATTCTACAACATGAGCAGGAGCAAGAACAACCTGTGGATTGTTAGTGTCTGCAACAATCTTCTTACATAGTTCATAACGCTCAGTATAGCACAAGTCTGGTGCAACAACATCATAAATACGGTAGAGTAGTTTCGGAGAAAGATTATCACGATACTTTTTAGCGGCTGATACAGTGTCCTGTAGCGGGAATCCTTCTGGCAGAATTAGTTCGCCATCAACAATATAATCACCACAGACAACATTGTTCAAATGTGCAACAATCTTATTGTCAAAAGACTTACCTCTTCTCGACCACATTGTTTCGCCATCTGTGAGACATCGAATGCCATCAAACTTAGGTTGAACAGTCAAAGGGAAATCTATGGTATGAACCTTGTCGCCAAGAGGATATGCGAGCATTGGCAAAACAAAAGATTTGTCATCGGCTTCGCCTATTTCTCGATATCCTTTATCTTTGTTAGTTTTAAATGTAGAGTTTATCTCAGAGATTGATTGTTGCTCTGGAGTGGTCTCATTAGAGCGACCAATATTCTTACCCTCAATAGTGACATATGCAGATTGTGTAATCTTCGAAATACTTGTACCCTCGTGAGTTTTGAGGTCATCAGCCGATTGGATATCAACAATGGTTTTGCCAATAGTTTGGCAATATGTTGTGTATGTAAAATAGTTAGCACCATCGGTGCAAGCATGACCCTGCCAAAACTTTTTCTTACCAGTGGATGTAGACGCTTGAAGAAGAGGAGTAGAGTAAATCGTATTCATACTATTATAGAAATATTGATATTATTTTTAAGAAGAAAAGAGGAGGGGGCTCTAGTCCTCCTCCTCTTCATCATCCTCGTCCCAGTCTTCTTCGTCTTCATCTTCACCGTAAACCCATTGCTCGATACCATCTGTGTTCTGGTCTTCTTCACAATCATCATCACCTTCGTATGAATCAAACTGGTGAATCCACCGGCTGAAATCAGAATCTTCATCGGGCTCAACCCATTCTTCTTCCAATTCAAACTTGATTCCATCTGCCTTCATTCGCTCACAGAGAATAGCCATATCGCAATCTTCTTCAACATAAACCATTCCAGCATTGTGGTCTGTATATGAAAAACCAGAAATTAACTTAGAAATGCGTAATTCACGCAAGAATTCAAGCGGTACAGCACAATAGCAGTGACCACCATCATCATAAACAGTAAACTTTTTAACTTCAATTGTTTCGGACATTTTATTTACCTCTTAAATACTACAATATAATGATTCTTTCAATTCGATAGCGTCTTGGAGAAGGTTTGTCAATTTAGATTTCTTCTTTACCAAGTGCTCAATCTTCTCAGCGTCTAACTCAACGGTAGAACTTACATCACCAAACATACTATGCAATCTTGCAACAATAGGTTCTTTGGCTACTTCTTCTCCAATTCTCCTATTGTTTATCTCTTCTAAAAGCCATTTGCAGTTTTCTACTGAAAGCATACTTTCGCCATCAAGTCTTTCATAAACTTCGCGTGTCCAAGACATACCCAGATTACCAAGAAGACTATAAGAGTTATATGCATCTCGGAAATATCCGACAGAATGCTGCTTCTCTAACAAAGGCATGATTATTGTGTCATACGGACTTTCTTCACCATTTGCAACATCAATAATGCTATGTTGTGCAGTAACTTTATAAAGTGTTTCTGCTTCATCGATTTCTTTTTGTACATTGTCAAAATTCTTATCAAACTTACTTTTTAGATAAATATCAGCACCCATTTTATTACCTCTACACTTATAGATTATATTTTAATGTTTTTAAGAAGGGAGGGAGGAGTTGATTCCTCCCTCGAAAACCTACATCGTGACAGGCTTTGCAACCAGAGTACCAGACCTACCTGTTCGCATTTCGTAGACAGAGTCTGTAGGAACCTTCATCAGGATATTTCCATAGCAGTCAATAGTGTACTGCTTTGGGTTTGCAACACTACGAGGCTTGTGTGAAGATACTCGAATTTCGTTACCATTGGTGACAACCCAAACCTTGTTGGAATCTGTCTTTTGAACAGTGGCTGTCAAACGAACAGGGAATCGAATACGACCACGGGAGTCTGGGCTGTAAACCAGATTGTAGATGTGACGTTGTGCAGTCTTTGCTTGAGGCTTACCAGAGATAGCATCAGAAATTTGCTGATTCGACATCATCATAGGAGCATAAACAATATCGCCATCGACGATTGAAATTTCGAAATCTGCCATTTCTTCAGCATAGAACAACTTGTTCATTTGGGTCTCTACGAAATCTAAATCAACAACTGTGGTTGACTGTGCAGGAATTCGGGAGAGAACAAGTGCAAGGTTGAATGGCTTCTGCTCATTTACCAACTCAGCGACAGCAGTCTTGACGAGACCAGCGAGAACAACATTACTCATTTTTGATTTCCTTCAGTTTGTAACTTGATACTACTATAGAAATCAATATAATATTTTTAAGATGAAAGTTATGCCTTTGTAGGTTCTGGGCCGGGGCCGCGAGATTTTAAGAAGTTTTAATCCCACCGAATTCGATGGGATTAAAATAAATAAGGGGGCTTTCACCCCCTTATTTTTAGAGTTCTTCAGCGATTCGCTTGAGGAAATCAATGTCAGATTCACACTCACTGACATCTTCCCAAGTTACCGAGGTCTGACTAGAAAACATCCTTGAAAGTTCAAAGGCAAGTTCATCGTAGTCGTTTTGATACAACCACTTGACAAGAGGCTTTACCTCTACAACGCCCTCAAGGAAATCATCCTCTTCTTCGTCTTCCCACTCGCACTCGCCATCTTCACACTCACACTCGTCCCAATCATCGTCATCCCAATCATCATTCTCTGTAGAGAATCGGGAATCGTACACAGCAAGTTCAAGACGCTGGGTGCAGATATCTACAACCTTGTAGCGAGCGGTGCGGAGTTTCTGGCACTCGCAATCGTGAGGAACGCTCACAACATCTGCTGGGTCAATCTCGACGATGACCAGAGTACCACTGCTTCCACCAAAAGTCTGTGCATACTCCAGAGTACCTGCGTGGAGTCCGACAGAACAGCCACGGTTGGCATCGTCATCAACGTAGTTTCGGTAGACCTGAATCTCTTCACCTACACCGTTGAAGATACGACCCTTGCCGTCATCCTTGCCCTTGAGCAACTGAGCATTGCCAGCAGTGATTGAAAAGAAATCACTGGTGACCGCCTTATAGGCAAGAAAGTTGCCGTTGGTAGTAACTGTGAGGCTATTGCGCTCAAGGAAGCGGTACAACTCTTCAACAGACCGGCGGGAAGGATTCTTCTGCAACTTGGACAGGAAGCGTACAAGAGGCATCGGGCTGAAGCCAGAATCACAGAACTGAAGGATACGGTCAACACAGAGAGAGTGGACGGCAGAGCCACCAAAGTAGACTGCGCCATTCTCAACCTTGACATCGTCATATTCAAAGAGGTACTCTCGAACAGCCTTCTCAGGGGAAAGGAATCCCATAAGGGAATCCCAATCTTCCTTACGGTAAGCCTCGACGGCTTGACCAAATAATGGGTTGTCGTTACGCATTGTGTACTGCTTGGAATCAACAACAACGGACAGGGAACCACCGTGTTCCTCGGAAAGCGACAAGATAGCAGACTGGACATTTACTGACATTTTATTTTTCTCCTATGTGGGAACCCACATTATAATAGAACCAAGCAAAAGATTTTTAAGACAGAATCTAGGTTTTAACGCCCGACTCCTGATACTATTATAGATACTTTATGATATTTTTTAAGATGAAACTTACACCTTTGTAGATTCTGGTGCGGGTCCCGGAAATTGCTTATTTTGTTCTATTATCTGTTTTATTTGATAAAAAATGCATTGGAGCCTCTTATTTTGGTTTGAAAGGTATAGATAAGAGGCTCCAATGATAAGTTACCGTCCCTTTTCCAGTTGGGTAACCATTTTGATGACCTTGGCAGAATCTGATTCAGGAAAAGTCTGCTCATAGAGTGCTGTAAGCAATGGGTTGATGTCAAGCATTTCTGCAATCAGAACATCTGTGGTATTTAGAGGTGTAATACCAAACATTGATGGATTAGTATTTGTAAAGAACACCTCCTCAGAATGCGTAAGCAGTCCCTTTGTCTCATCGGCAATCTGAATGATAAGTTGCTTAGTGCGTGTCTCAACATCTGATTGCAATATGATGCCAAGAAAAGAGAACGAGTTATCATACTTACCAGTCGAATAGTTGTATCTAGATTGTGCAGTCTTGGTATTAGCACCCAAGATAGAACCTCTCATCGAAAAGTACTCACTGTTAGTGCTATTGCCGTAATACTTAGCAAGTTTGTCTGCAATGTTGTTTTCATTGATGTATTGATTTGTCTTTTGAACAAGATATGCACTTGCTTCAACCCACTGCGAGCCAATCTCCTTGACGCTGTCACGAATACCGTAAATCGCTGGAGAATCTTCACCTGTTAGAACCGACAAGCGTTGAAGAAGACTTAACACCTCCCGCATACCGCCAGCATAAGTGGCGCAATCATAGTTGGAGATACGAACATAAACTCCACCGTCTGTCATCAAATCCTTGTCGCTGATTTCCCAGTTGTCAGACTTGGTATTGTGCAATGTGTTAAGGTATTCAAAGACCTTGGCTTTGCCCATATCTTTACCACGCTGGCTTGGCACAGATACTCTACGGGAAGAATATCGCATTACTGGATAATCTTCAATATTCACGATTTGAGCATCGGCAAACATTATGTGATTCTTGAATGCAGTCAGGCTGGCATCCGTTGGAAAGTTCACACGAACGATTTCCCTGCCGGGGAATGCGCTGTTCACACCACGAATGTGGCTGTTTACATCCTTCTCCTTGACCTTGTCAGCGACATTGGCAACGAACAGGTAGGAGTTGCGTGGAGTAAGGCTGGAAAACTTGTATGGCTTGAGCCTTGGCGTATTGTAATAAGTGCCATAGGAAACCATTTCAGTGTAACCAATCTCAGTTTGCGCCTTACGCATATGGCTTTGGACGTATGAGATTGCGTGATTCTGGTAGAATCCGGCAATGTTCTTGTCAAACTTTATCTTGTCAAGAATCACGGCATTCTGATTACTATAGCCATTGTTGAAAGTATTGACAATGTTAGCGGTAGCCCAAGCACTATTCTTGGTATTGTCAACATCTACCTGAATGTTCCGAGCCAATTCCTCACAGATTGAATCGACCTTATTGCAAATCCAAGCGATGGTGCGAACATCATATTCAAGGGATTCACGGGAAGCGGTGATTGATACAGCACCGATAGGTGCTTCAATCTTGTAGGCAGGTGTGCTACGGGAGTAGTAACCACGCTTGAGGATGTCGAAGAAAATAGACTTGTTAGGGATAGCATCAAGGTTGATGTTATATGCAACATTGCCCATCACGATAATATTCTGAACATCGTTCTGCGTCTGGTATGCACACCATCCATCGCCCTTGGAAACAATGGTAGGATTATGAGCATCTTCCATATACAGGTTGAAAGATTCATCTGCATTGACAAACACAGGACAAGGTGTGAAATACTGGTAGAACTTGCGGGCAGTATCGTTGAACTGACGAATGTCGGAGACCTTTACAGAGACATTGATTTCAACACCATTGTGTTCAGTGGTAGGCTCAGAGTAAACCTTGCGAATCTTACCGATGTTTGATTCATCAAGGTAAGCCGTGTACATAGTCTTGGTTCCGTCAAAGAAGGAGATGACATCGAAAGAGTTGCCGTAGGCAAAAGCAGACTTGGAACCAAGACCAAATGTACCGTTGAAATCGTTAGAGTTCTCCTTGGTGGATTCACCATAGGTAGTATAGATATTGAGAACTGACTCCTCAGACAGACCTACGCCAAAGTCGCGAACCTTGAATACAGGCGCAAGTGTAGTAGGGAGAGTGACCTTCAAAGGACGGTCTTCATTGCCAGCAAGTTTATGACCATCCCAGCCGTTGGTAGAATACTCACGGACAACAGCAAGCATCTTGTCAGAGTAGATGTTGGAACGGAGGATGCTGAAAATCTTGGAAGAATCCTTGATGGTGTACGATGCCTCGATTGCGTTGCCGAGGGTGGAGACGGTGCGTGTAGCAGTTGCAGTAATCATAATATTCTATACCTTTCATCTTATATAGAATACCTACGACATTTTTTAAGACAGAATCAGAACCAAAGTTAACCCTTTGTAGATTCTGGGGGGAAACTTTTTCCTCTCCCGGGCCATACAAAAAATTTATATAAATAAAAAACCCCTCATAGAGGGGCTTATCTTTCAATCAACATTAATATATTTAGAATGATAAACATCACAAGCATAATTAAAATTCCGCCATACTTATGATTTATAATCTTCTCATATAGGTTTATCATTAATTTATTTTTCTTAGAATTGTTAATCCATTGCAACTTGGAACTGTACAATATTCCCAGTCTTCACGGGATTCTGAAAGTAATCTCAGTAAAGCACCATACGGCCCACCATTGCCAAAATACACACCTTCAGCATCATAATCAGGTGGCTCTAATCTATAATTTGGTTCGGAACATTGATGCATTGCGTCATGAAGTAAAATTATTGATTTCTTTGTTACCCAAGGTTCAATAAGTCTAATTTCATTATAAACATGCTCGCCATCATGCCAGTCATCAATAAAAACAAGATCTAAATTTTGATTTAGAGTTTTTAAATATCCTATGGCATCAATACAATTGAACTTCCAATGTTCTTTAATTTCGTGTGGTGGATTAAAACCAGTGGGCTCAATATCAACTGAATTCAAGAAGCCTCCTGTTGTTGCAGCTCCTAAAAGAAGGGGCAAAGTAGTATCCCCATTTCTTACTCCGAGCTCCAAAATATTTTTTGCCTTTAAGTTTAAAACCAATGCATATAAAAGTACTATATGGGCATCACTGTCGCCTATGCCATTTATTGCTTTATCAACAAACTTATAAAAATACTCTGACATTATAATTACCTTTTTTTATTTAATATATATTATAAAATAAATTAAATTTTATTTTCATCTAATTTAATAATTATAACATCATGTGCTTCTTCTTTTCTCAAGCTCAGGTTATAGCCCCTGACTTCTAGCACAATTGGTCCATTGCATAGTGCGCAATTAATTATTTTAATTTCTGTTCCAGTTGACAGTCCCAGCTCAGCTAATCTATTCCTGTCTTGTCCTATCAATTTTTTAATTATACAAGTTGACCCCTCTGGGCAATTATCCAATGTATCCATGGTATCCCTCCTGGGGCTCTAGAATGCCCCAAATAGGGGTTTTCAGCCCTGTATTATATAATCACTCGTTTGAATCAATTGTGTCGCGTTCTAGCTCATTTAAAAGGGAATCAGTATCTAGTAAGATTCCACTATTTTTGATGTTTTGATTTCGGCTATCAATTAATTTTTTACCTATATTAATAGGTTTGTGTCTTGAGATCTTATCTTCAATTTCTCTCATGTCTTCCTGTGAGAGATTTAAGAATTCCCCTACGGTTCCTACTTGGAATCCTGCAGCTATAAGATTTTCTTTTTTATTAATTTCCATAGTGTTTACCTTTAGGTTTTATTTAAATTTAAATAAAAAACCCCTCTTATTTGAGGGGTTGTATGTTTACCAGGTTATTGCTTCACCTTCGTCTGGGAGGTAATATTTCCAGGCATTATGTGATGTGCCATATAAGTATTTAGAGAATCCGAGCGATG